>Ga0308168_1000285_pt1 | contig 71873 bp, 32 predicted proteins | sample PhyCR2_FD_202133 | JGI IMG/M metagenome (GOLD analysis project Ga0308168, IMG submission 202133) | Phyllosphere microbial communities from UC Gill Tract Community Farm, Albany, California, United States - DLSLRC.R2 | ecosystem: Host-associated > Plants > Phyllosphere > Unclassified | place: USA...
TGGGACTACATCTTCTCCTGCATTAAGAAGTTCAAGCTGGACAAGAACTTCTGCCTGGCCGACCGCCCGAAAGTCACGATGACGGCGCCGTTCATGCGCGCCTATGCGCTGCTGCTGCTGAAAACCTGCCACAAGCGCGGCGCTCCCGCAATCGGCGGCATGTCGGCGCTGATTCCTATCAAGAACGATCCCGAGAAGAACGCGACGGCGATGGCTGGCGTGATCGGCGACAAGTCACGCGATGCTACCGACGGCTACGACGGCGGCTGGGTCGCCCACCCGGGCCTGGTCGAGGCGTCCATGGCCGAGTTCAAGAAGGTGCTGGGCGACAAGCCGAACCAGATCGAGAAGCAGCGTCCGGACGTCGAGGTGACGGCCGCGCAACTGCTCGACTTCAAGCCCGAAGCCCCGATCACCGAAGCCGGCCTGCGCTACAACATCAACGTCGGCATCCATTACCTGGGCGCCTGGCTGGCCGGCAATGGCTGCGTGCCGATCCACAACCTGATGGAAGACGCGGCCACGGCCGAGATCAGCCGCTCCCAGGTGTGGCAATGGATCCGTACCCCGAAAGGCGTGCTGGACGATGGCCGCAAGGTCACCGCCGAAATGGTCCGTTCAATGATCCCGGAAGAACTGGCCAAGGTGAAAGAAGTCGCACCCAACGGCGACAGCCCGACCTATGCCCGCGCGGCGGAGATTTTCGAGCAGATGTCGACGTCGGAAGAGTTTGCCGAGTTCCTGACTCTGCCTCTGTACGAGGAAATCTGATCGGGCCTGGGTCCGTTTCGCGACGGACCCGCAAGCGTTTGAAGGCGTGGCCGGCAGAGCCGTGCACCCGTCCAGCTAGCCTCGGCGCCGTCGCTCGGCCAGCGGTTCCCTGTCCAGGAAGGCTTCCAGCGCCGCCTCGTCGATCGTACTGCCACCCAGCCGCCAGAGCAGGGCATCGAGCCGGTCCCCGCCCCAGAACAGCTCGCCGCTGTCCTGCAGCCGATACGTCGGCACCCCGAACACGCCATCCGCCACCGCCTGCGCCGTCGCATCTACCAGCTGCCGTTTCACCTCGACCGTCCCCGCCGTGGCCAGAAGGGCCGCTCCGTCCAGCCCGATACCGTCCGCCAGCTGCACCAGCACCGCCGCATCGCCGATATCCGCCCCGCGCTCCCAGCAAGCCCCCGCCAGCTCGAGGGCAAGCGCACGCCGCGCCGTATCGTCGGCCAGAGCGGTGCACATGCGCAGCGCAGCCAGGGGATTGAAGGGATGGCCGGGTGGCCCGGCGAACGGCAGACCGCGCCGCGCGGCCTCGCGCATCACGTCGCGAAACACGTAGCGGCGCTTGGCCGGCACTTCGGCCGGCCCCAGGTTGCCATGCGCATTCAGCAGTCCAGCAAACAGCACCGGGACCAGGCGCACCGGCGCACCGGCCGCTGTATCGATCCGCGGGAGGCCGCGCAAGGCCAGCCACACGTAGGGGCTGACCAAGTCGACATAGCAGTCGAGATGGGCCATCGCACGGGACCGTTGGTCAGAACACGTTCTTCCACTCGCGCAAGGCGGCAAACGCCTCCACCGGGCCGGCATCCCGGTCCAGCCGTCCAGCCACCACCAGGCTGTCCACGATCGCCGGCTCCCGATAACGCAGGAAAGGATTGGTCGCCTTTTCGATCGCAATCGTCGACGGTACCGTCGGCAGATGCGTGCCGCGCGCCTGGCTGTCGGCTGCCACCCGCATCTGCAGCGCCCGGTTATCCGGCTCCACCGCTTCCGCAAAGCGCAGGTTCGACAGCGTGTACTCGTGCGCGCAATACACCAGGGTATCGTCGGGCAGGGCCGCCAGCTTGCCGAGCGACGCGGCCATCTGCGCCGGTGTGCCTTCGAACAAGCGGCCGCAGCCGGCTCCGAACAGCGTATCGCCGCAGAACAGCCAGTGGACCTCGTCGTCTTCGCGCACGTAGGCGATGTGGCCGAGCGTATGGCCCGGCACATCCACCACCGAAAAACGCAGGTCGAGTCCGGGCACCTGCACCCGGTCGCCTTCGCCCAGCGGATGCGTCACCGCTTCGATACCGTCGTTGCGCGGGCCAAATACCGGAACCGCACCCTGTTCGAGCAGCAGCGGTACGCCCCCGGTGTGGTCAGCATGATGATGGGTGAGTAAAATGGCAGTCAGGGTAAGCCCATTCGCCCGCAGCGCCTCGAGGATGGGTTCGCCATCGCCGGGGTCGACCACTGCCGCATGGACGCCATCGTGGATGAGCCAGAGGTAGTTGTCCTTGAACGCAGGCACCGTCAGAACGGCCAGTTTGGTGGGAGTCGGGGTCGGCGATTGGGTCATATGAGAATGTGGGATCGAACAAGGGGTTGCATGGACGGCGTGGCATCCGAAAAATCCATTATAGCGCTCGACCACTGGCTGCAATCGCCGGCGGGCGCGTACGTGCGCGCCTGGGAGCAGGCCTGCCTGGACGAGCTGACCGCCGACATCTTCGGCTTCAACGCGATCCAGATCGGCGTGCCGCAAATCGATGCGCTGGCCGCCAACCGCATGCCGAACAAGTGGCAGGCGGCCACGCGCACGTCGACCGCGGACGAACTGGCCTACGCGGCCGGCGGCAAGCAGATCGCGGTCGCACTCGACTTCGCCGACCTGCCGTTCGCTTCGCAGAGCCTGGACCTGGTGGTGCTGCCGCATGTACTCGAGTTCGCGGCCGAGCCGCACCAGGTCTTGCGCGAGGTCGAACGCGTGCTGATCCCGGAAGGGCAGGTCATCATCTGCGGCTTCAACCCGGCCAGCATGTGGGGCATTCGCCAGGGCATGGGGCGCCTCACCAGCAGCGATTACCTGCCGACGGCGGGCGAGTTCATCTCTTTGCCACGTCTCAAAGACTGGTTAAAATTGCTGAATCTTGCCCCTTCGCGCAACTACTTCGGCTGCTATGCACCGCCGTTTCGCACCACGCATTGGCTGAACCGCTTCGCCTTCGTCGAAGGTGCCGGGCGGCGCTGGTGGCCCTACCTGGGTGCGGTCTACATCGTGCATGCGATCAAGCGCGTCAAGGGCATGAACATCATCGGCCCGGCCTGGAACAAAAAGCCGGGCAAGGCGCCGGTCGTCGTGCCGGCGACCAACCGCAATGAGCGGCTCAATCATCCGAACAATAAAGGAAGCAACGCAGCATGACCAAAGTTGAGATTTTTACCGACGGCGCCTGCAAGGGGAATCCGGGCACCGGCGGCTGGGGCGCGCTGCTGGTCGCCGATGGCGGCCACGAGAAGGAAATCTTCGGCGGCGAGCCGAACACGACCAACAACCGCATGGAACTGCGCGCGGTGATCGAGGCGCTCGGCGTGCTCAACCGCCCCTGCCAGGTGGTGCTGCACACCGACAGCCAGTACGTCCAGAAGGGCATCTCCGAATGGATCCACGGCTGGAAGGCGCGCGGCTGGAAGACGGCGGCCAAGGAACCGGTCAAGAACGACGACCTGTGGAAGGCGCTCGACGCCGCCCAGCAGCAGCACGCGGTCGAATGGCGCTGGGTGCGCGGCCACAACGGCCATCCGGGCAATGAACGGGCCGATTCGCTGGCCAACATGGGGGCGGCGTCCGCGAAACGCTGAACGTTGCGGGGCCCGACCTGCACGGGCCTTCGCTGGTATACTTGGTGGTTCTTTCCACGCTTTTGATTGATCTTCACGCGCATGCGCCAAATCGTTCTCGATACCGAAACCACAGGCTTCAACCCGCGTACCGGCGACCGCATCGTCGAAGTCGGCTGCGTCGAAATCCTGGACCGCAAGCTTACCGGTAACAATTTCCACAGCTACGTCAACCCCGAGCGCGACTCGGACGAGGGCGCGCTGGCGGTGCACGGCCTGACCACCGAATTCCTCAGCGACAAGCCGAAGTTCCACGAGATCGCGCACGAACTGCGCGAATTCTGCCAGGGCGCCGAAATCATCATCCACAACGCCCCGTTCGACCTGGGCTTCCTGAACCACGAATTCCAGCGTGCCGGCCTGCCACCCTTCGTCGACCACTGCGGCGGGGTGATCGACACCCTGGTAAACGCCAAGGAACTGCATCCGGGCAAGCGCAACTCGCTGGATGCACTGTGCGACCGCTACGGCGTCTCGAATGCGCACCGCAAGCTGCACGGCGCATTGCTCGACTCGGAACTGCTGGCCGACGTCTACCTGGCCATGACGCGCGGGCAGAACATGCTGTCCATGGATGTCGAGGTGGAAACGTCGGGCGGCGCCCAGCTGGTCGATGCCGGTCCGCTGGGCGAGATCATCGTGGTTGCCGCGGCCGACGATGAACTCGCCGAGCACGACAAAGTGCTGGCTGCGCTCGACAAGGGCGTGAAGGGTGAATGTCTTTGGAGAAAATATTCTCTGCAGGGGTGACAAAACGCAAAACTCCCCCTATAATGCTCGTCATTGCAGCGATGCAAACGCAGCAAAGCAGTAGATAGTAGTAAAGCAGGGCGGTTAGCTCAGGGGTAGAGCACAGCATTCACACTGCTGGGGTCGCAAGTTCGAAACTTGCACCGCCCACCAGAATTCAGCGTTTGGATTCAAATGCTTAAAGATTCGCGACGAGTTGAGCAGGAAGGCTTGGGCGAAATTTGGGCGAGTTCAATAAGGAAAGAAGGCCAGCGATCAGCTGGCCTTTTTCTTTTTGTGTCGAGTTGATGCAGGCTTGTATCACTGGCGTGTCAGGTATGGGTTGCGGTACCGTACGGTCACAAGGCGAAGCATAAGGATGAGTTCTTGCCGTTCGCGAATTCGTTTGCCTCTTGTCCGCTGCTGACTGGCGCTGGTTCGGTACCTGGTCGCTGGCCATCTTTGCGTAAGGCGGCCGCGCTTTGTGCTGTCGATTTGTCTTTGAGACATTTGAAGATAAGGAGGCCTGGCTTCATCTTCGCGCTTGCCTTGACCCTTTGGGGGGCAACACCCACGTGCGATTAGAATCGGCCGAAAAAATGCAACTAATCGACATTCGCCTGCAACCAACGTCGTTTGTCGCCAGCCCTCAGCATTAGGCAGAAAGATTACCTGAGAAGTGTTTCTGCGACATGGTGCGAGACTGGGCAGTGGTTCGTTGATGCTGACGATCATTTGGCGCGGCTCGTTGGCATAAAGTCTTCTTTCCAGGTCACCGACCGTGAAAGGAGTAGAAAGTGCCGAGGATGGACTTGAATGTGCCGTTTGCCGAAAAGGACGACGCCAAACGGCTGGGGGCACGCTGGGATGCGCAGCGTAAAACCTGGTATGTGCCCGATGGTGTCGAAACAAGTGTCTTCTGGCGTTGGATAAACGCTACTGCGGAGATCGATGTGTGGGCACCTCATTACTTCATCGCCGAGTCAAGAAAGCATTGCTGGAAATGTCGGGCGCCGACGCGAGTCTACGGTCTTGTACTTCCCGACAGTCATCAGACCGTCAATCCCGACAGCGAAAACAGTAGCGAAGACACCTGGTTTCAGTTTGGGGAGCCAACAATCCTCATTTATGTCACTGCGTTGCTGCCTTCAGTGGCGGCCAGGATGGCTGCGATGACGCGGCATTATCGTATCGATTTCAGCAAAACCGTCGGGGGTTCATACTGGATGAATCACTGCGAAGCATGCGGTATGAAGCAGGGCGATTTCGAGCTGTATTGCGAACCCACCGGCGCTTTTTTCCCGATGAGTGAACATGATGCGACGCAGATCGTCCTTCATGGCTGTGCCGAGCCTTTCGGTGGATGTGCGGACACCTCGTACGGCGATCACTTCTTCGAAAGCATGCGCCAGGTTCCGCCTCGTTTGCCGCTTATCACCGGCACGGTTGATTGAGCTGCGGTCGTCATTAGGTTTCTTTCAGGCACCATCCAGTGTAGCTACCAAGTGCGGCAAGATTTCGAACAGCCCGTCGGCAATGCCATAGTCAGCGGGGTATGAGATGCCTAGATCGGATCGCTGGAGACAGTTACAGAAGCCGGTAGAGCTGGAAGATCAACCTTTCAGCTGGCCGTGGAAACGCGTAGTGCGTGGAGCGCTTTCGCTGGATGATATTGCGGAACGGAACATACCTCCCAAAGCCCTCTATGGATTTGCCACTGCGTCAGGAAAAGCAAGCGGACAGACGCGGGGAGCACTTGAGGCGTGCACGGATTAAGGTCCGGCAAGCCTGTCTTGGTTGAGGCTTCGATCGCCGGCCCCGCACGGTCCCTTATCCGCGGCAGAAGAGGCGCCGAGTGATTGCCCAACGGCGCTTACCCAAAGTTTGGAAATTCCTGCAGGCCGGCGGAGTGCGTGCGCGAATAAAGGCGCAAAAGGCGTTGCCGCTTGTCCTGGTCGAGCCCGGCCGCGATCCAACGGCCGTAAGTCTTGAACACCAGCGTCGTGTCGACGTGACCCAGTTGGGTTGCAACGTAGAGCGGATTGGCGCCGAGCATCAGCAGGTTGGAAGCGTAGGTATGGCGTGTCTGGTAGGGGTTCCTGTACCGAACTCCCGCCAGCAACAGGATACGGCCCCACCGTTCCCGGATTGGTTTGTCGCCAGCCCACTGCTGGCCGGTGCCAGGATTTAGAAAGACGAGGTGACCGGCCGTCTTCGTGTGAACCTGCTGTGCCTTCAACGCGTCGAATGCGCCCTGGCGTAGATCGATGGTGCGCAAGCCTGCCTTGGTCTTGGCGCTCATTTTGGTTTTACCATCCACGAACGCGCTGCTGACCTTAAGGTTGTGCATCACGAAATTTATGTTGGGCCACTCGTGCGCAATGTATTCGGAAGGACGCATGCCAGTGCAGAAAGCGAATTTGAAGGCGTTGTGCTCCTGCTCGCGATCGCAAGCGCCGAGGATGGCTTCGATTTCGTCCACATCGAACGGGTCGGCCTCGAAGTCCGATTGCAACTGGTCGCGTGCCAGGATCTTGTTCAGGCGAATGCTGTCGAATGGGTTGGACTCGATCAGTTCGTCGACCAACGCTTGCTCGAGCGTGTTGCGCAACGGCGTCAGGATCAGCTGCACGGTCTTGCGCTTGACGTTCAGCGTCATGAATTAGAGGCGCAGGTCTCTCGAGGTCAGCTCGGACACCACCTTCGTTTCCCACTTCGGAAACAGGTGATCGTCCGCCACCTGCTGATAGCAGTTGTATGAAGACAGGGCGAGATTGCGCTTAGCGATGTCAAGCTGTTCGCGCAGGAGCGCACCGATTGTAAGATCTCGATCAGCCTCGGGTGGGGCAGGGTCCTGCGGCGGTGCGAATAGCTTAGCTTTCGGTGAATGTCCGGAGTTTGCTCGGTCTCTATGGGTTCGAGCTGCATGCCTTTACGGCTTCGGCACGGGCCAACGCGAAGTCTTGTGATGTCCGTGGGTTTTTCTTGTAATATCGGCTCGGCCGGGTTTCTTCCCTATGAAACGACCGGGCTTCCCCCTACCTCCGTTTGTAAACTCGATTTCCGTGGTGTCGACATCCTGCAGTGAAGCAGGTTCGCAATGGCGGGATGCTGAAGGGGCAGCGTGTGGCATTCGGCACCGCCACGTGAACCGCAAAGGCGGCGCGTTACCTGTACTAACACTAACGTCCTTGGACAGACCTGGCGACCTCGAGCGCTGCCCGCAGCGCACGCGGCTTCACGTACATTGCAGTGTTATCGCTTCGCATCTCGATATCGAACATGCCGCTCGCACGGAGCACCTCGCCCAGCTTCCTGTAGCCGTAGTTGATCGGCGAGAAGGAACTGGTGTTCGAAATATATTTGCCCACCTTGCTCACGTGCGACCACCCGTCGATCTCGGAGACCTGATCGACGGCATTGCGCAGCAGTTGCATCAGCGCACGGTCCTCGACGAGCGAGCGGTCGCCTGCCGGCCCTGCCGGCGACGACTGGTCGACCCTCGCCCCCGGCGCCGGAACCAGGTTCTCGATGTAGATGAACTGCGAACACGCGTGCACGAACGCCGAGGGTGTCTTCCTCTCGCCGAACCCGACACCGGCAGGCCACTCTCGAGGATCCGCATGACCAGCGGGGTGAAGTCGCTATCGCTCGTCATCAAGGCGAAGCCGTCGACATTCTTGCTGTACAGTAGGTCCATCGCGTCGATGATCATCGCAGCGTCGGTGGCGTTCTTTCCGCTCGTGTACGCGAACTGCTGCAGAGGACGGATGGCGTTCGCGTGAAGCTTCTCCACCCAGCCGTTTAGGTAGCTGCTCTTCCAGTCGCCGTGCGCGTGCCGGACGTTGACCGTGCCATGCTTTGCGAGCTCGGCGAGCACGCCCTCCACGGCGTTGCTGCTCACGTTGTCGCAATCGATCAGCAGGGCGATGCGGATGTCGTTCGGTTTCAAAATTACTCCTGTGAAAGAGTTGGTCCGATCATACTGGCAATCGACGGCATTGCAAAGCTCCCGGGCCGCCAGGCATACGTTGCGGATGATAAATACGCACGGATGGCAGGGGGCGGCGTCATTCGGTCGCCTCGGCCGAGGCCATGTACCGGAGGAGGAACTTCGGCGCGGAGAAACGCATGCCCGCGAACGCCGCTGTCGCCCCGGCTTCCAAGATCGGCTGGCTGTAGCGGTAACCCCTGGCGGAGGCGCCTGCGACGTTCTGGAAGAACCGTCCCATCGGGTCGACCATCAGGTAGGACTCCGTCATGTCCTGGTTGTCTTCCACGTGCCGGATGGCCGCGAGGTGCGCGTGGCGCCTGACGAAGTCGTCGAATGCCTGCTGGGACACTGCCAGGCGGTCGTCGACGACGGGGAGCATGCGCAACACCTTCCACTTTTCTGGGCGCAAGCGCTGGATCACGCCGGTCAGGTCGTCCGACTGGTTAACCTTGTTGACCACAGTGTTGACTTTCACCTTCAGCGCGGGATTCCGGCGCCGGCCTTCGTCCACGGCGTCGACAAGCCTGTCGATGTCGAGTCCGTGGCCACGGCGGTCCATTCGGCCGATCTCCCGGTTGTTCCACGCGCTCTGCGAGTCGATGCTCAGGCCCAGCAGGCTGGTCGAGGGCGCAAGGGAAGCCATGAGCCCGGGATCCAGCCGGCTGCCATTCGTAATCAGGGAGACATCGAAGCCGATGTCGCGGGCGACCGGCAGCATCTCGAGCAGTCGGTTTGCATAGAGCAAGGGCTCGCCACCCGCAAGGTTCAAGCGTACCGAGCCCCAGTCCATGTGCTGGCGCAGGGGATTGTCATGGTTGTCGGGATGGAAAAACTCATAGATGCGAGCGAGCAGTTCCCTTGTCCGGACGGGATCGTGGACGAGGTCCCGTTGGCGATCAAGCACCTCCCACTTGGCGTAGCAGTATTGGCAGCTGTAGTTGCAGGCCTCGGTGACGTGCCAATTGATGACTAGCTGGCTGGCGGGGAGGGGGACGGGTGGTAGGTCGAGGGCCATGGAGTACTCCGGGAATGAAAGAAGGTGTATTGTGCCGATGGTATTGCCATGACGAAACGAAAGTTCGTGGCACCCCCTCCCGGTACCCCATGGCCAACCGAAAGGGAGGGGAGGCTGCGAAGTTTCGGTGACGGGAAACCGCAGCGACGCGATCATGGCGATCCCATACAAACTTTCTGCTTATCTACATGGCCACGATCCCAACATTAGAAGAGTTGTTGCTTGAAGTACACCAAAGCTTGGGCTTGAAATTCGAGCAAAAAGACAAGGACAAGCTGCCTAACCTGAAGAAGCCGCTTGCGAACCACCTCGAGCGCGTCCAGGGCCTGCTGGGCGACATATTCGCCACACTCGGGCTGGATGACAGTGCGTGCGTCGACGCCATGAGTAATGTCATCGAGTGGGCGAACTTCGACAAGACGGTCGAGCTCGACACCTGGACCTTCAATGCCGACCAGCGCCAGATCCTGTGGCTCCTGTCCGGTTACTCCTACGCGCCAGCCCTTGGCCGCAGGATCGCGTTCTGGACACTGCACGAACGGCTCGACAAGGGGATGCCCGGCGGGAGCTTCTGGTACCTGCCCGCCGAGCGGATGCGAGCCGGCGAGCGCCGGCTCGTCATGCCGGTCGCTCAGGTCGTCGACTGGTTGCGCGACCTGTTGGGCGCGCCGATGGAGCAGGCAAGGGTGGGGCTCGGAGGCCAGGCGGCGCAGGCCCGCCAGCAGCGGATCGACGACGCCAAGGAGGAGACCGATGTCTACGCTTCAATGGCGCGCGAGCTAGAGAACTGGCGCCGGGGGAAGGTGCCACACGCCTCGACGATCGAGAAGTACTTTCCCGACGATGCCCAGCTAGCCTTCAAGGGCGCGCTACCGGCATCGCCCGACCTGCTGCCGCCTGCACGGCTGCAGGCGGCCATCGACTTCGTGGCCGCGAAGGGGCTCGATGCCGACGCGTTGCGCGACGAGATCCCCATGACCCAACCCGGAAGGTTGGAAGCCGTCCTGGCATCCCAGGCGCCAGACGACGAGGCCCGGCAGTTCGTCGAGCTCGTCGAGGAGCGCTGGTCGGCCCCGTCGATGGCAACCGTCCGCCGCCGATTGCTTGTCGCGCGCATGGCGCAGGATGGATACCGCCGGCTTGGACGGTTCCTGCTAGGGGACGCGTTCGACGAAGACTGCGCCGACCCCGTGCGCAACAAGGTGTTGCAGCTTGTCGCGCTATTCAAGCTTGGGTACAACCTGACAATCCAGGCTGCCAGGGAATCTGACGACCCAGTGGAACAGGACGCCTGGTTCGATAGCCAACTCCCGCCGTGGCACAAGGAAGGCATATTCCTGGCGATCGCGCCATCACGCCACGCAACCGGCGCCCGCGAGTTGTCCGAGTTGCTGACGCGCGCGTTCCTCAAGCTGGGCCCTGGCAGCTCGCTCGACGACTTGTTCGGGTATGACGAGGTGTCCGCGATGGCGATCGTCCAGCGCGAATGCCTGCGCCTGGTAGCGCGTGACGAGGAGCGGGCGGCGGTCCGGTCCTGCATCGAGTCCCTTGCACGTGGCGCACCGTTCCGAAAGCTCCAGCAACTGACGAGCTACTGGGTGGCGACCCAGGTCGCACAGTCCTCCGAGCTTCCGGTGCGTGTGAGGGAGATGGCGTGCACTCGCGCGGGCGAGCTGGCGGCAACGCCGAGCGAGGCGCTCGGCGCTATCATCCTGCAACTGCATGCACTGTTCCGTCGCGACCGGGCAGACCGGCCTAGGGACATGCGGCAGCGGGTCGAGCGGCTGCTAGCGCAGGCCGAGGCCAACCCGGCGCTCGGCGAATGGGAAGCGGTGGTGCTGCAATACAAGGCCAAGCACCACCTGGTAGCCAACGAGTTCGAGACCGCACGCAAGCTGTTCGACGCCGCGCTCGACGCTTGCCGGGCGCGCAACTACGGCACCATGCGCGGCGAGATCGCGCGCGACGCCTTCGCGGTTGTGATCGAGCGCCCTCCCGTAGGCTTCAGCCTGGGGAACTACGAGGGCTACATGCGCAACATGCTGGCCTTCGGTACGCTTTTCCCGGAAGACGATGGGAGCCTGCCCTCGCTGGAGGATACGGCATGTGTGTTGTCGGAATACTTTTGGGAAGACCTGTACGCGCCGTACCCCGGCGAGTGCGCCGAGGAACCGCTGGCGCGCAAGCACACCGAGGCGATCGTCGGGACCGAGACCATGGAGCTCGTCTTGCATGCGAACTGGGATGGCCTGGATGCCTGGATGGGACGCAACGCGGAACTGCGTGACAAGCGGCTGCGCCACGTGAGGGGCGAGACCGTCCTCATGATGTGGCTGGGTGGACTTTACCGGTTCCGTACGCGGAACTCGCGAATCCAGGAGCTCGGACCGATCGAGGACGTCGCGCCCATGGCCAACACGCTCGCGCGCAACCTGCGCGAGGCCATCTTCCGCGTGGTCAAAAAATGGCCCAAGCTGGTCAACCTTGCAGATTTCAAGAAGCAGACGCCGTTGCTGCTCGCCGCCAGAAATGGTGACGCCGCCATGGTGGAAGTACTCCTCGTTGCCGGGGCCAAAGCCGACTGGCGGGACCTGCAGGGAAACTCGGCGATGGACCTTGCGCTGGCATCCGGCGTTTCCCGGTGCGTGGAAGTGCTAGACGTCCATGGAGGGTTCCGGCCGGATCAAGGTTAATGCTTGCTGGCGCGAGGGTTCCGCCTCGCCCGGGAGCGCATCAGGCGGCCTCGCTGACCATGCGCACAGCGCGCTTGATGACTTCGAGGGAAAACTTGGGTTGCTTCTTTATGACTTCATTCTCTTAAGCAATGGAGCCTTTACAAAATCCGGGGCGGTTCAGTTTGGGGGCCGCATTCATGCCTCAGCGAGCGATCAGACGGGGTAACGGTGGTCTCTGGAGACATACCTTTAGCGCGCAAACCATTCCATCGTCGAGGAAACCCGCCAGCGCCTGTCCAGGTGACCGACTACATGTAACCCAAGTTCGGGCTTCCTAGCAATAGATTAGGGAGACGCGAAGTATCGAGCGAGTATTGTCCGGTCAAGCAACTGTGATGGAACAGCAGTCGCAAACTTGATGCCTTCTGCAAAGGTAGCTTGCTCCTCAGGCGTAAGGTGAACAGCCGGATCTTGGTTAGGCGCCCTGCGCAACGCTGCTGCCGGCGCTTGAACGCTGAGCGCATCGAACCTCACTCGCATGCCGCCATTTCCCGCTGTTCGTGCATACGTCCGGTTCTCTTTTGTGCCCGCAAACGTCCACGTTCTCGCTTTCTCTCCGTCGAGTACGGAAGTAAAGCTGGCATCTGCTGAAACGAACAACTCGCCAGTTAGCGATGCCAACTCTGCCTTGGCTCGCAAAGACAACTGAACGCCGTTCGGGCACCCATCGGCCAGTGCGGCCCGAATGCCGTGGCAGATTTCGCGGCTCAAGCTGCGGGCGCTACCCATCCACCTGGCTTTACCGCCTTCCTTTGCAGGCTCGAGCCAGACGACACGCTTGGACCACTCGATTTCCTTGACGAGCCAACTCCGTCCAGCGAGAAGAATGCGCCGCTGAGGGTCTTCTCCAGTCAGTGCCGTCGGATCGAGATACCCAATTTCAGCACTGCCAAAGCGGCCCGTCAGAAGCTGGGCTCCGCTGAAGGACGCTAGCAAGTCTCGATAGCGGCCCCGCCCATATTCCCGCTCAGTACGTGGCCCAATGCGGACAAGTCCCTCAGCTTCATCCAAGTAGGCATACTGGACCAGATGATCTACGAGCGATCTGAATCCGTCGCGCGGCAACTCTGGAAAACAGTGGGTGAGCCGCGAAACCAGCTCGTGCACAGGCCATTCACCACGCTCCAGCGTCGCAACTAGAGTCTGCTGGGCCGCAATTGGCCAAGGCTCGTCAGGTGGTCGCGCCGCTTCAACCCAAGCTTTAGACCATAGATTGGTAACACCAAGGGCCAGCATGAAGGCATCCTGGTTAGTAGTCAGGAACAGACAATTGCGTCGGCTACCGGAACGCCTTCCGGTACGTCCCATCCGTTGCAAGAATGAAGACACGGTCGACGGTGAATCGATCTGAATTACCCTGTCCAGATCGCCGACGTCGATCCCAAGCTCCAGAGTCGACGTCGCCACGATCACGCAGTCTTTTTCCTCGCCAAACGCGGCCTCGGCCTGCCTGCGTTCTGAGGCGCTCAGCGACGCGTGGCTTACGTAGGTGCGTACCCCTTTCCCTCTCAGCATGCTGCTCAGCTGCTCGGCGCTGCTACGCGAGTCACAGAACACCAGCCGTTTCTCACCCCGATGCAGGCGAGCGATGATTGTTGCCGCGTTCTCGAGAGAGCCGACGTGATCAATGGTGACATCGGCATCGGTGCTCACTGAGGCGCTGCCGACCACGCAACGTTCTCCCACAGGTGCGAACCAATCCAGCAACTCCGCCGGGTTGCTCACTGTCGCCGACAGGCCAATTCGCTGAAGCGGGCAGTCAAGATACTGATCGAGCCTGTGTAGCACTGAACGCATGTGCCAGCCACGGTCGTCCGCGGCAAAGGCGTGCAGTTCGTCGACGATCACGGCACGCAGGTTTCCGAACCAGGTCGGGCGGTCCATCCTCACAGAAATCAGCATCGCTTCCAGTGATTCAGGCGTGGTCAAGAGGATGTCGGGCGCCTCTTTCAGCGCTCTTTTCTTACGCGACTGCGACACATCGCCATGCCAAACCTCAACCGTCCGGCCGACGAGTCCAGCGTAGTGTGTCAGCCGGTGCTCAAGGTTGTTCAGCAGTGCCTTGATAGGGCAGATGTAAAGAACACTGGTACCTGGCCAGGACTCCTTCAGCATTCGCGACAAGATCGGGATGGCGGCCGCTTCCGTCTTGCCCCCGGCGGTCGGCGCCAGTAACAGGCAGTGCGCGCCGGCGTGGATTGGCGGGATTGCTGCCAGCTGGGTAGGACGCAGCGTGCTCCAGCCCAGCGTGTTCACCACGTGGTACTGGACGGACGGGTGCAGTTGCTCGAATTCGTTCACAACTCGATGTCGTCGACAGACTGCGCGTTTGCCGCGGCTCGCTCGATGGCCGACATTTCGGACTCGGCAAGGGTCAGCGCGTAGTGCTGGCGCGGGTCGAAATCCGGGTGCAGATCGACGCGATCCAGAACGTCAGCAACCAGCTTTTTGAGGAACAGGCGCGGCGCCACCCCCACCTTGCCGCCTAACCCTCCCGCCACGGCCCGGGCGAGCGTATCCAGATAGCTGTCGTCGACGACAGACCGAATTCGCGACTCGTTCTTCTTTCCTTCGGCATACAGGTCACGCACGCGGCGGCCCACCGACAACAGCGAAGTGTGATCGAATGTCGCGAGCCGGATCTGCACGGCGCGAGGGTTGTCGAACCTGCGGTCGGTGCCGAAGTCCACATGCAGCCGCTGTGCGAGTGGCGCCAGGCGCTGGACCCCTTGCGGGCCGTCGAAAAACGCCGGGGTGCCGGTGATAACTAAGTAAAGGCCGGGGTATCGACCGGCATCGATTTCGTCGATCCACTGCCGCAATGCGTTGAGACCTTTTTCGCGCGTGTCCGTACGCATGCGTTGGAGTGTCTCCACCTCATCCAGCACCATGACCAGGCCAGCAAAGCCGCTGTCCCGCAGGATGGTGAGCAGACCGACGAGAAAATTGGCTGCGCCGAAGTGGTCTAGATCGCCCTTGATGCCGGCGGCACGCTTGACGCTCGCCGCCACATTGGGTTGACCTGCCAACCAGCTGATCAGGCCATCGGCCAGCATGCCGTCATTGTCGACCAGGGCCTGGCGGTAGGTTCTCAGCACGGCCGAGAAGGCGGGAGCCGTCTTGCTGATAGCGGAAAGGCGAGCTTCCATCAACGCATTCGTCCGCTGCAACAAGTCTTCGGCATCGTCAGGATTGACCGCCGGGTCAGCCAGGACATCCTGCTCCAAGGCGTAGAACCAACCGTCGATGACACTCCTGAATGCGCCGCTTGCCATGTCGGCCGTGCCAAGGTGTTCGACCAGGCGCCGGTAGACGGTTTCGAGTCGATGAAGCGGCGTTTCGGTTTCGTTGATCTGGACTTCGGTCGCGGCAAAGCCTTGTGAACGGGCGCGCTCCTGCAACCAGCGCCCGAAGAAGGTCTTGCCGGTGCCGTATTCACCGCGCACCGCCTTGAACCCGCCGCGGCCGGAGGCGACGACGTCCAGTTCCTCGCTCAGCGTCGATGCAAACGTCTCGATGCCAACCGCCAAAGCATCCAGGCCGCTGTTTGGCACCGTACCTCGTCGCAATGCGCTGACGATGTCTTCCCGGCGTGCTGCACTAATCATCGGACTTCTCCCTGACGGGGCAAGTTGAACTGCTGTTGTAGCAAGGCGATATTGAGCTCGACCGTGCCTGCCGCCTCATCGACGCCAAGTACCGGCATCTGGTCCACGTTGAGCAGCCTTCGGACAGCGCTCAGGAGACCACTCAGGCGCATTTCGGGCATCGACAGGCGATTGGCCAGTGCATTTCGCGATAACTTGCCGCCGCGCTCCGACAGCGCCTCAAGGAGCAAACGCATCTTATCGTCGGGTAAAGCCACCCGTGCCGCAAGTTGCCGCTGCGAAGCGTAGATCGGGCTAGCCAACAGGCTTGTGATCCAGTCGTCGGCCGGCGCTTCTTCCGCGACCGGCAAGGGCAGGTCCACAGGTGCGAACAGACCAGGCTGGACGTCGGTCGACACAGGCTTTTTGCGCGCTGGCTGTGGCGGAGACACCGGAACGGGCTGCTTCTGCGCGTGCAGGATAGGAGGCAGCTCCCACCACTCCGGCTCGGTCGGCGGGACAGGGCCCCACCCGGCAAGGCCGACACCTACCGGTACAAACACGCTGAGCGGCACCGTCATCTCTTGGGGCGACAAGCCGCCGTGATAGCCATTCTTGCGGCCCGTGTACCTGCTGCTTTCGTCCCAAAGGCAAACGACCTTGTTCGTTCCGTCGCTGGTCACCACCCGGCCGCCGCTGACAAGCAGTTCGCTCGGGGAGGCCGCGCTGTCGCCACGCCGCCAACGGTCGCTTTGGCCACCAGGCACCTGGGTGGTCCCGTCCTCCAGCAAATGTCCATGATCTGCCGTGACCACCACAACGCGTCTGGCCTCGCGTGCCTCGCGCAACAAAGGCAGCAATAAACGCAAATCCTCCAGCGACCACCGTTGATTGAGCTGATCCGGGCCGCTCAGATGGTCGTCGACGGCGTTGTACACCACGCCCACGACCTGTTGGCGCGGGTTCGATATGGCAGCCCGGACCTCCGGCGCCAGACTGCCCGCGTCCGACAAATCGCCCTTGTGGAACAGCTGTGGTGGAAGCTCGGCGCGGCTGTATGCCAGCAACGCCGGATGGGATGCGAAGCCGGGCTTCTCCTGCGCTTGCGTGCCGACCGTCAAGCGGCCGCACAGCAGACTGGCGCGGCTCACTTCGGTTACGGTAGGAATCGCTGCCACGCCAACCAGTGGCTTACCTGATGAGGCGGGCACCAGCTCTGCCCAACCCTGCGTCGCAATGCGAGAAAACAACTCGCGGAAGATGCTGGTGCTCAAGCCGTCCATCACCAGCAGCAAGACCGGCTGCGAGGCGGCGATCGGCGCCACCACCTTGTCGAGCACGCGTTCGAGCGGCACGACACGCCCGGTATCGTCCGGCACCTGGGCATTCCACTGCACCAGGGTTTGCGCAAACGATCTGGCGAACTCGTTGCGCCGCCAGATCAGGGCATGCCGGCATGCTGTGTAGGCTTGGGACAGCTCGCTGAGCTCGTCGCCGCCCAGCAGCCTGAACCTGGCCCAGTCGACATATGCACCCTGGTCCGCTTGCCATTCGACAGAATCCGGTAGCGATGCACCCGACGTCATCGGCGTAAGCAGCCAGCGCGCTAGGCGCCGCGCCATTTCGACACGCTCCATACGGGGCTTCTGCTCGTTTGCCAGAGCATGCCGAAGCACCCGGTCGGCGCGCGACTCCACCTGTTGGAGGTGGGCCTGGGTGGGCGCGGCGACATGCGCGCTCAAGGCGTGTGCAAATTCCGTCAAGCGCTGATCCAATGCCGAGGGCAACACCTCGCTCAAGTGGGCGAACTCGAAGATGCGAAGGTCACGAAGCAGTGAATCCGCGCGGTCCAGCATTGGGCGGCAAGATGCCAGTCCGCGATTGCGCACCGCCTGTTCCGCCGCCAAAGCCCAGGCACGGCCCTCCATGACGCCGACATTCCTGTCGTTGACGAAGCGTTCGAGACGGATCGCGGCCTGGCCCAAAGCCGCCTGGCCCTCGCCATCGGGGGCGAAGATCACGCCACTCACCAGGCCAAGGGGCAGCGCATCGCTCGTGCGGCCGGCTTCCACGCAGCCCAACAGCATGGTGCCGGCGGCGCTGGTGCTCTCGGCGAGCCAGGACAGCATGTCAGCGCGCATCGCGACAGGCAAAGGGCCAAGCCGGGGTGCCGCGTCCGGCGTCATCGACCACTGCAGAAGGCTCACCGCATCGGGGCGGGCCGCATCGATGCCCAGGAAGCGGCAGAGCACTTGCCGCCAGGCGGTTTCGAGGTCCAGGAAGCCGTTAGCGACGGGCTGATAATCGCCTTGGGCCGCGCCATCGATCAGCGCTTGCGGCATCCATGCGAATCGGCCCAGGCGGGCATCGGACTCTTTGGCCTGGAACATCATGCGCACGATGTCCCAGCCTTCCGGCTGGAACACACGGGCGCGCGCCAGGCGAGCGGCGACATCTTCGGCGATTTCATGCGTCGACAATGGCGTCACCACGACCACGCCTGTAGTGGGGGAATCCTGGCGCTCCAGGTCGCACAAGGCTTCCCGTATCGCCAACGAGGACTCGCACCAGCGCACCTGAAATTCCCGGCCATGTTGGGTGACCGAATCCGGCCAGGCTTGCCTGGCACTCGAACGAATGGCAATGGCCAGCGCCGTCGCGTCGCTCGACAGCACCCGTTCGAGCTGCGCAGTGATCTGCGGCGTCGACAGACTCATGGCTGGGTGCCCTTGCGCTGCAGGCGCCAGCTCAGCGTCAGCTCGAGATCCTGTTCGCTGGCGACCCGGGCCTTGAGTGCCTCCAGAGCGGCGACAGCGTCGGCGCCCTTGAGGTGCATATTCTGCTGCTCCGCCACCACTTCGGGGAGCAGGTGACCTGGCACAGGCGGAATCGTCACGCCAGGAGCCGGCGTCGGCTCAGGCGATGGTTCCGGAACTGGCGTGGGCGTGGGCGTAGGCGTAGGCGCCTGCGCGGCAAGCAAGGCCAAGGCATCGCGCCGCAGCTCGTCGAGCCGGCCTCTCAAAGGGATGACATGCTCATCGCTGGTCAAGGCTTCGACCAGGCGTTGAACGATATTCTGAGCCGCTGCGGCCCGATGATCGCTCAGCTTGCGCACCGCGTCGAAAATCTCCCAGCCGCCCGCCGCGAGTGCCTCTACGCTCGTTTTCGCCTGCCCCAAAGTACGGCCGACGGCCGCTTCCGTGGTCTGCAGTTCTGCCAATGCGAGCGTGGCGACGACGTCGGCCTCGGCTGCCTGGGTCAGGGCTGCGAGCAGCGCCTGGGTGGACTCGGCGGTCTGCTGGCGAGCACTCGGCGTTCCGGCTCCATAGCGACCGATCCGGTCGCGCACGTCGACCACCAGGCGCGTCACCAGCTCACGCTTCTCAGCCGTCTTCTGCTTCACTTCGTCAACCAGCTTGCCGACGTTCGCCGCATTCAAGGTCTGGCCAAGCGTCAGTCCGAACAAGCTCGACGCGCGTTGCAGTGCGACCTGCCAATGGCTGGGGTCGGGCAGCAATTGCTCCCGCAGCTCAAGGTCTTCCGGAATGTTGTCGACCGTCGGCTCGAAGGGGCCGCCATACCTGGTGAAGCGGCGGTTGGTGCTGGCGGCGAAGGTCAGGATAATCAGATTCTGCAGTTCGACCGGCAGTCCCATTGGCACGGGGTTGTCGATCCACTGCCGCAGTTTGGACACGGTGATCGGACCCCCGCCATCGCGGGCCTGGCATTGCGAGAAATGCGATTGCCAATGCGGCTCGATCAGCAGGTGGGTCTCTCCCATCTGTCCCAGTTTGCACGGGTTGACGACAGAGCGCACCAGTTTGCGCTGCCCCGAGTCCTGCACCAGTCCGCGCTGCCCGGGGGATTCAATCGCCTTCTGCACCTCCGGCCAAATCTTGCGGATGGCGGCAGGTTTGATATCGGTGTCGAACTCCGGATGGGCAGGATATTGGTGGGCGAACAACTGGCCCAGCAGGTTCTCGAATGCCGATTTGAACTCCGCCCCAACCGGGGGGCGTGGGGAGAAGGTTGGGTCCAGGGAGCGGAACTGCTGGTCCGCCGTCAGCGGGACGTTGATGGCATCGCGCGGCTCGGGGCTGACGCCATACGCCACCTCGAGCTGGGAGCGCAGCTTGCTGCGCAACTGGTCGAGCTGGTTGCGCGCCAGGGCCTTGGCCTGCACCCGGTCCACGAACGACAAATGGCCTGCATAGGTGTCGAAACGCTCGCCCTGCAGGATGTAGTCCAGCACTACCAGGCGGCCCAGATCGGCCAGTGCCTTGTTGCTCAGGAACGAAGGCAGCCACACCAGGGTCCTGGAGTCGCCAGCCCGGTATGCGGCCAGGCGCGCCAAGTCATCGGCCGGGCCGAAGTTGTTGTCGTCAAACGGGAAATCCAGCACCACCGTCCATGTGCCCGAGCGGCCGCGCAGGCGGTCGTCCGTCATCTCGCGGACGTTTTCGTACAGGAGCTCGATTTCCCGGGGCGTACCGCGCCAGTTGAACTTGTAGGTGTTGAACAGGTCGCCGACGTCTGGAATCTCCAGTTCCTTGAACAGCGCTTCGCGGATGCGCTTGCGGCGATTCCCCGCGTTGTCGTTGGTCTCGGCCGCACGAAGAATCGGTTCGATGTCGACGCCGGTCACCTGGATCGAGACGATCGAGTTCGTGTCGTCAGTGATCTTGAGTTCGCCGATCTCGCTAGCCCAGTCCTTGCACTTGCGCAGCACGTCCTGCGCCTCGCGTCCGGGAATCGGGGAGCGGAAGGTGCCATGGTTCAGCGCCGCAAGCCGCAGCGGCGTCAAAGCCTTGAGGGATTCGACCTCCGGCACCAGGGCGCCCAGCAGCAGTGTCTTGAGCAGGCGGGCATCGTTGCGCAGGTTCTTGGCGGCCACGGGGTCTGCCTGGCCCAGCTTGATGGCCTCCCAGGTCACGCTGTGCTGGCGCTCCAGCATCGGCAACAGGCGCTGGTTATACAGGCGCTTGGCGTTTTCGAAGTGCAGGCGCATACCCTCGCTGAACGGTTCGTCCCCCTCGGCAATGGCGTCATACAGGTCACCCACCGGAATCAGCTGGCCCAGCTCGAGGTCGGCGCGCCGGTCCACCAGCAGCTGCAGCATCAGCTTGAGGGCGGTGCGTTCCCGCTGCAGGGCGGCCGACACGGCAATCAGGGTCTGGACCAGGGCCGGCGTGAATGGATAGACCTTGCGGAACATCTCGCGGTCGGCCGTGGTGGTCAACAGGGTGTCCAGAACATCCTTGCGCATCCGCAGCAAGTCGTCGAAGGTGCTGTGCAAGGTCTGGCGCGCCGTCTCGTCGACCGGACGCAGCACGCGCTTTTCCGCGATGGCGGGGAGGTTGCGGTCATCCAGCGTGATGCGGTGGAAGCGTGCTTCCCAGTGCTTCAGCACATCGCCGAACTGCACCTGGACAGCTCCCGCCAGGTTTTCGCCGACCAGGTCGCGCAAATCGCGCTGCCTGGCCACGAAGCTGATCAAGGGAATAGGGCGGTCGGCATTGGTCGCCTCGACCAGCTTGACCAGTTTGGTGCCTTCTCGGCTGACGAAGTTGACGTCGGCCGCATGGCTCGCCAGCCATAGCACCAGCTCGTCCAGAAACAGAATGACAGCGTCGTAGCCCAGAGCCCGGGCGTGCCGGCTCATGATGCTCAAGCCGTCATCTAGCGAAACAAAGGCTTCGCCGCTGCCTGCCAGCGATCGGTAGGCCGAGAAGAATTGCGTGATCAGGTCGCCTACCAGGCGCGAGCGCTCTTCGCCGTTGGGTGCCTCCAGCATGGCACCCTCGAAAGCGGTGGCATCCCAGCCGCTCTCGAACGCGCCCCAGCCGCCGTCGCCGGCGGCACTTGCCCCTTCATTGAGCTTGGCGAAGAAGGCTTCGTCGCCCATGCGTTCGCGCAGGTCGCGCGCATCCTTGAACAAGCCCTCCGCCAGGTAAAAGCCGGGCACCGGCGCATCCGGATGCTTCTTGCGGACGAACTCGGCGTACTGGCCGAGGATGGCCGACTCCATGTCGCGCGCTCCGATCATGTGGTAGGGCACCAGCAAGAATTTTTTTCCGTCTGTCCAGCCGTGGCGCGCCACCACGTCGGCCAACTCGGGCGTGGATCGTGCCAGGGTGTTGCCAGCGAGGAGCAGGTTCAGCACGGCCATGAAGTGGCTCTTACCCGCACCGAAACTGCCGTGCAGGTAAGCCGCCTTGCTGCCGCCGCTTTGCACCGCCTGCTGGATGAAGCCCAGCGCGTTGGCAAAGGCGTCCACCAACTGCGGTGTGACGACGTAGTCGCGCAGGGTTTGCTCGGGTTCGGTGACGCCCCTGGACAGTTGCAGGACGAAGTCGCCCTGGTGCACCCGTTCGGGGATCGTGATGAGGTCTTTCAGCAGAGTCATTGTTGTGTTCTCTTGTGTTCTTCAGCCGATCAGCTCGCCTTGCGGCGGCCGCGTTTTGCAGCGACGACAGCAGGCTTCCAGGCGCGAAGGTCGTCGAGCGTCAAGCCGAGCGATCGCGCTTCGTCGCTGACGAAGGCGCGGTAGTAGTCGCCCATGCGATCCCCATGCACCGGGTCCGGTTCGTTGTGCCATTGTTTAAGCCAAGGCAGCAATTCCAGCAAGCTGGCTAACAGGGGCTGCAGACGTGCCGGCTCCCAGCCTTCGCTTTCCTTCATGTCGAAGTAGTATGACGCGATGGCCGTGGCCTGTTGCAGATGGTTCCAGCCGGCCCAGGCGATGACCAGGCTGCCGTCGGCGCCACGCTCGCAGCCAGGGAAGCTTATCCAGCGTTCCTTCGGAACGTCCAGGCCGCCACGCAGGCGCCAGAAGTCCGTTTTCTGGAAGTCCTTGCTTTGGTACTTGGGCGGTAAGGGAATGGCGCCGACTTCCTGGGCTTTCCGGGCCTTCCTGAGCGGCGCAAAATCCTTGTCGAGCTCTTCCTGCACCCGGGCCAGGGCATCGGCATCCGGTTCGGCGCCGCCGGCCTGCTCACGGGCGATCTGCATCAGCGCCTGGCGCTGCTCGGCCTCGATGATATCGATCTCCGCATCGATGGCGTCCTCCCGGTGCTGCAGAGCCCAGGTATCCTGCCACTGTGCGCGCTTGCGCAGGCCGGTGTCCGTATAGCGCTGTACGGGCAGGGCGGGCACGGCTTCCCCTGCTACCAGTTCCGCCACCAGTGTAGGCACGTCGAAGTCGGCATGGCCGGCGTACAGCGCGGCGACCTGCATGAACTCGGGGTCGCGCGACATAATATCGGCTAAGCGGCTAGTGCTACTGAGTTGGGGTGGCTGATTGTCATTCGCGGGCCACAACGACGCGCTTTCCAGTCGGGCCAGTAACCACTCGCGCAGTGCAGCCTGCTCCAAGTCCTCCCAGTCGGGCGTGTTCCAGCGACGCTTAAACTCGGGCCGTTCAATTAAGCGGATATTACGATTTGACTCGATTAACGCGATACGACGTTCAACCACGGCTCGGTAATCGGGAGGCCAGTGGTCAGGCAATTCAGTGATGGGCATACTGCCATGACGCTCAAACCAAGTGGTGGTCTCATCTCCTGCTGCCATTCGGCGAGCCAATACAATCTCAAACGCACGTTCGCTTAAACGCAACTCTGGGAGATTGCTATTCATGAAATAGATCGTCTGTTCTGAGTCCGAAGCGAGCCCATAGAGTGCGTAGCATCGCCAGTCTAATTCCTCTTGAAGGAAGATCATGCGATGTAAAGTTCGGTGCCCCTGGTTTTTGACGTCGTCCAATGACTGGCGCGTTGGTAGTGACCTTGACCCATCCTCAGAAAATTTTACGCACGCCAATGGCAGAAAGCTACTCAAACTCTGAGCTTCTATGTCGAGAGCCCGGGTGAGATCAACTGGACGTTCCTTAGGAAGCGGAAAATTTGCAAGTTTGGTTGAATTGAATGCGTAGAAATCTTCGAATGGGGCAGTTCGTTGTCTTGCCCCATGCTGATCGACTGTACTGCCTTTATTGTGACAAACTTGTTTTAACCAAAAGCACGCAACTGACGAATTCAGCAGCCCTAGGAGTCCAAGGTGAGTATCTTCGCTGCTGCCTGCTGGTAATTTAATGACTGGCGCAGTGCGGTTGAACACCTTACCCCCGCGGTCGAAGACGAAGTGATTGTGTGTGGCGATTTCGCCGTAAGCGATAGAAAACGGTTCCCGGTATCTGTTCTTGAAGAACATCGAATACTCAAACCATTTCAAGCCACGCTCGATTTGCGACTTTCCATAGGCAACTCGGTCTGAGAGTCTTAATCGGTAAGGCCATAGAAGCCGAGTCACTGCGACGGATTCGGTAGCATCTAAAGTTTCGGCGTCGTAGGGCCACAAAATGCCGGTCATTTCTGTCGTCCAATCTCGAACTTGCTCGCCTTCTGTCGCCGGCAGAACAAATGCGGCATCCACCCGATGACGGCGAAGCGCCGGGTTGCCAAGAACGTACGCGTCGTCTTCACGTGTGACCACACCAAATCCAAGATCTGAAACCACCTGGTCAAGTCGCTTTGCTGCGCCCGTTTCAAGTTGTTCGCGTAGGTCTGCAGCACCACCACCACCGATGCTCCACGGGTGCTTATTTAACGTGGAGCGAGGCGTATCGGCGACGCTAACGAATTCACTTTCGCTGCCTGGGCGGTCAACTTGCTCGATGATGGCGCGCCAGACGACACCCTGCGCAGGGTCGTTGGGCTTACTTGGCTCGCCCTTAATGCCCATCACCGCCCGTACGGTATTGTGTTTTGACTGCAACGTGTCGTGGGGCGGGCGATGACATCCGAGTAGGATGACCGTGGGCGTACCGTGGCCAGGAATATAAGCACCCGAGGTATCGATGACGTGGGTTAAATCGAGACGCGGCAGCACGTCCTCAATTAGCTTGCTCCCGAACTCGCGCTTCATGAAACTGTTGGCGGTGATCAGACCGACGAACCCGGCTCGCCCATAACGCTCACCGGTAAGCGCTAGTTCGAAAAATCGCTCAGTAAACGGACAGCCAAGCGAATACTGTCGATGACAACTCGCGTAACGCTTACGGTAAGCCGCGTTTAAGGCCGCGTCCTTAACAACGATATACGGTGGATTGCCTACCACAGCATGGTACTGGTTACCGAGGATCTGTTGTACCTGAGCCAAATCTTCGCTCGCGTATGCATGCTCGAGCCCTTCTTCGGCATGCAAACGCTGATCGTCGAATAACGATTCACTGCGCAAAGCCGTTTGGCCTGCCATGCCGAAGCGACGCCCGTGCAAGAGACTGTCGCCAGCGGCCACGTTGATCTGAAAATCCGGTGCGTCAGCGAGCCGGCTGACATTGCCGACCTGTAGTGCGGCTACCAAGAGACGGAACCGGCTTATGGCCACAGCGAAAGGGTTCAAATCTACGCCGGACACAGAATCGAGGCCGCGCTGGGCGATGTCGCGCGCATTTCGTGCGGGCTCATTGCGCTGCCACTCGTCCACAACACGCGCAAAGCCACCCAGAAGGAAGTGCCCAGATCCGCAGGTTGGGTCAATCATTCGCACTTCACGGAAGCCGAACTCTCGGATGGCCGGCGTCAAGGTGCGGTCCAAAATGAATTCTTCGACAAATTCAGGCGTTTGCAGCAGCGCGTAGCGCTTGCGGGTGGCTTCGGACAGGTCCTGGTACAAGTCGCCGAGGAAGCGGGTGTTCCATGCCGGGTCCGTGAAGTCGTGCAGCAACGCGCCGGTGTTCGGATCGACCTGCTGCCAGAACTGGCGCAACGCCATGGCGGCCTCGCCGCTGATCCCGAGACGGAAGACCGGGTTGTGCGCCTCGTCGAAAAAGCTGTGCAGGCCGGGCAGCGCTTCAGCCTCGCGGAAGGCCGCCAGCAGATAGTCGCGGTCGTTTTCCAGCGGATGATCCCGGAAATAGGCTTCGTGTCGGTCCCGCGCCAGTGCCAGGCGGCCGGATGCGGGTGTGCCGCCAAGCCAGGGGCGAGCCACCAGCTCGTTGTCTTCGATAAAGCGTAGAAACACGCAGCTCAACAGCCAGTGCACGCCGGCCTGCGTGATGACCTGGTCGACCCAGGTCTCGAAAGTTTCGGCGCAGCGGTTTGCGTCGCGCGCGGCTTGCCATTCGGCTTGCAGGCTGGTCTTCAGTTCCTGCACTTCTTCGATGCGCTGCAGAAGGTCGCTTTCCAGGCGCTTAAGCTGTTTTGTCAGGTCAGCCAGGAGTTGGGGGGCATTAATCACTATGAAGCTTTCCGGCTAGGGACTGACTGGCACGGCTGCCCGTCTTGGTCCGGTGTTGGTTTTCCGCCCAGGCCTGAGGCAGTGCCAGGGTGCGGGTGTTATTGATGTTGTTCACCAGAGGCATCGCTACGCCGTCGATGACGGGCAAGCCTTGGTGACTGGTGGGCAGCAGCACCCAGGCGCTGGGCGTGTGGCCAGGCCGGCCGGCGTTTTGCTCCAGTTCGGAAACCAGGTTCATCAGCTCGTAGCGCGCCAGCAGGCCGACGCTAACCAGCAGGATCGGCGACGGGCTATCGAGTAAAGCGGCACGCACGGCGGGCAGCGCACGCTGCACGAGACGCAAGAGATTGGTCCAGTTCCTGCTGCCGCGCTCGGCGGCATCGGCCTGCAGCACGACGTTCCAGTCGATACCGGCTGCGCGGGCTTGCTCGCGCAAGGCGCCAAGCAGCAATGCGTCGAAGTTGATCCGTTTGACTGCCTTTGAAGGCATGGCGGGGGCGCCGAAGCGGCGCATGAGCTCCGTCTCGGCACGCCGAGCCAGGCGCGGCTGCACGGTCAACACCAGCATGCCGCCATCGTCCAGGCAGCGCAGCAATCGTTCCTCGAGCACCGCCGCCTGGGCGACCTCGTCGTCGATCTCCGAGTGACTGGTCAACAGGGTGGCCTGGCGCGAGAACTGGGTGGTGGTGCCCGCCGTCTGGCCGCGTCCCAATGTGGCGAGTCTGTATGCGCCTCTCCCACTTGCCGCGCTCATGTCCCAGGCCAGGGGTGCATCGACCGCTTCGAGGAGACGGTCCAGGGCTGGACGGCCGGGCAAGGCAGTGGCTTCGGGGTAGCGGCCACGGACCCGGTCCTGAATGTCTCTTACCGCCAACTCAGGTGCGCCGACCAGGGCGCCCAGGGATTGCCGCAGTGCCTGGAGGGGCGCCATGCCGCGCGCATACATCTCCTGGCGGCTGGATACGGCAGCATTGCGCGACGCCGATGCGGCCAGGCGCAGCAGCCGGGTCGACGTCAGTGGCAGCGGTGCGATGTCGCCAAGGTGCTCGGAAGCCGGCAGGGGCACGCCTTCCAGCATCTCCAGTACGCGCGCCGGAGGCAGCAGCGGGTCCGCCAGTGCGCAGGCATCGGCAGCGATGCCAAGCTGGCGCGCATAGTCCGCCCACCCGGCCGCGCTGGCGATCAGCATGGACGGCTGGTGTTCGAATGCTTCGAAGCGAGGCTTGTCGAGGTGGGCTTCGGCTTCCAGCGCGCCGCGAAGGACGGCGGTGGATTGGCGCAGCCGCTCGGTATCATCCTGCGAAGCGCATCCGCGCAAGCCCAGCAGGGCCATCGCGCCTTCTAGCGCACTCATGACGTTGCCCTGGCTGCGGACCAGCGAATCGATCTGGTGACGCAGTTCGGTGAACGCCGGGTTCTTGAGCCAGCGCTCGCGAGCCTTGACCAGGGCAGCCGTCAAGGTGCCGCGGTCGACTTCGCCGGCCTGGGCTGCCTCGCCCAGGCTCGGCCATGCGCCGGCCTTGACGGTATCGTCCAGACCCAGGTAGTGGGCCAGCGCCGCTTCTTCGGGCCGGTCATCGCCGGCCGGCCTGCGCGGCAACAATTGCGCCGCGAGCTCGTTGATGCTGACTGCGCCTTTGGCGTCTTCGTCTGCGTCGTGCGCAGCGGTCCGTCCCTGCGTGAGGTCCGGCCTGAGGCGCGCCAGTTCCTTGGCGGTGAGGCGGATCTCCTTGCGGATTTTGTCGCCGACGCCGCGGAGATACCGGAACCGGACGCGGTCGACCGCCAACAATTCGCGGGCGTTGTGCACGCCCATGCGCTCCAACACGTCCTGGGCTTCCAGGCTGTAGCCCAGTTCGGCCATCGTGGTTTGCGCATTGGCCGTCAGGACGATGGCGGCCATGCCGCTTGCGGGCATCGCGTCGTTCGGGTGTACCGTCTGGCGCGCGGTGAAAATCGCGCGCCAGGCCCGGAGCATGTCCTCCGCATTGTCGAAGCGCTCGCGGTAGTCGCGCTTCAATCCTTTTTCAAAGAAGCTGGAGAAGCCCTCGCGGGTGACGGGGTCGAAGACATCCCGCTCGATCGTCACTTCCTGTTCGAGCATCGAGGGGGAGGTCTGCCCATCGCCCCACACCGGCGGCTGCCCCACCGCCATCTCATACAGGGTAACGGCGAGCGCGAAGCGCTCCGCATACAGGTCCCAGCGCGCCGGACGGCGCAGCGGCAGGAACGGGTCGAGGTAGGGGTGCGTGCCCGCCGTGATGTTGTCCGCGGGCGTACGGGACAGCGAAAAATCGAACAGGACCAGCTGCAACTTGCCGCTGCGGTTTTCGGCGATGCCGATGTTATCGGGTTTGATGTCCCGGTGCGCCACGCCTTCGGATTCGAGGTAGTTGACGGCCTCGATCAGCTCGTCGCCGAAGCGCTGCAGCATGTCGAGCGACAGGCGGCCTTCGTCCTTGAGCTTTTCCGCCAGAGTCCTGGGGCCGGCGCCCTTGAGCAGCAGCGCGGTTCGACCGGACACCGTGAGCGTGTCGCGGTACGCCACGATGTTCTGGTGGTGCAGCCGCGCCAGTACCTCGCCCTCTGACGTCAATCGGTCGTTGTGACCGATGTCGATGGCGACTTTGAAAATGCTCTCTTCATCGCTGCCATCCCGGCGCACCAGCAATGCATCGCTGGAGGAACCGCGGCCCACGCGCTTGACAACGGTGAATCCGCCTTCAAGCCTATCGCCGGCACTGGCAATGCTGGGGTCGACGGTGGCTTCCGGATCCGGAGTGGTCAACTCATCCTCGACCAGGTCGAGCTCGTCGAGGAAGCCCTGGATCGTGTCGTAGCGTGCCAGTACGTCGGGGGATGTGGCGAATTGAATCAGGTCTTGCTGCCGCGCGCCGCAGCCGTCCATGGTATCGGACAGCCTCAGGCCCTGGCCGATGCGCAGCTTTTCGGACAGCTCCAGGGTCGACCCAGCGGGGGGCTGCCCGGTAAAGATGTAGTAGCTGATGCAGCCGAGCGAAAACACGTCGAGACTGGCGCCATGTGCCGGGTCGGCCCGGGTGGTTTCGGGGGCCAGGTAGATGAGACCCGGATCTTCGACGTAGTCCTCGACGTGGCGTGTGCCCGTCGTGCGGTGCACGGTGTCCGGCGACGCGGAGTCGCCCACATTACGCGAGGCAGTCTGCCAGTTCATCAGGCGCAGGTGCATGGTGCCACCATCCACATCGTGGACGAGGATGCTCTGCGGGCCCAGGGCGCGGTGGTACAGGCGTTTGCCATGCGCGTACTTTAAGGTCTCGGCGATATCGCGCACCAGCTGCAACCGCTGCGTCACGGTGAGCATCTTGCCCTTCTCGCGGAGCAGATGGTCCAGGCGCACCGATTTGGGATCGTGATCGAAAATCAGGGCAGGGCCGAGTTCAGTGTCCTTGTAGTCGCGCACGCGCAGGATGCCCGGGTGATCGATTCCTTCAAGGACCTCGAACTCACGGCGGGCCTGTCGCAGCCGGGCTGCACGGCTCTCAGGACTGGAAGCCGTGGCGAGCGTGTAGATCCGCACGCGCCGGTGCACCGTGTCGACGCTGACATGGCTCGCCTCCCAATCCTGGAAGCCTTCGCCTTCGGTGATCAGCTTGGTCAGCTTGTAGTCGCCGACCTGGCGATGTTTGTTTGATTGGCGGATGCCGGCCTGGATCAAGGCTCTGCCGATCGCCCTGGCCTGCGTGGCGTCGACGGGCGTTGGCGCCTGGGTGGTGATGCCCATACTCAGGGCGCCAACGATCCCTGGATCGTCCAGCGTTCCGGGCCGCCCTTGCTGGAAGGTGGCGCTCTTGGCCAGACCTTCGAGTCGGCACGACAAGCTCGTGGACGACAGGAAGATGGCCGGCTCGACGAAAGGCAAGCGAATCTTGCCTTTGATGATGGAGGCTTGTCGCCGCAGCAGGCTGGCCAGGCGTTTGGCCTTGCGATTGGCCAGGATCAGCGGGTTGTCGTAGGTCGACGAGCGTCCATCGGTCGTCCAGGTCCAGCTATGGGCATCACCGCGGAGTACACCCGGGCGGCTCTTGATTTCCACCAGAAAGAGGCCGGCGGGTGAAAGCACCAGCGCGTCCACCTCGTTGACTTTGCCCTCGTCGTCGATGAATTCGAAGTTGCTCCAGACATGCCAGGGATCCCGGTCAGGCAGATTGGAACGGAGCCACTCGAGAGCTTCACGCTCCCAAGTGAAATTTGATTCGGCAATTGCCAGCCAGCGAGAGGAGCTCAGCGTCACGATGCACCTCCATCAGCGTCCGGCACGTACTCGAACAGCTCGCCTACGGGACAACGAAATAGGCGGCACAAGGCATCGACGGCAGCCAAGTCTAGGCGCGTCGTTGTCTCCTTGTACAAGGCAGTGACTGTGCTGCGATTCAAGCCAGTGAGGCGGGAAACGTCGGAGATGCGGAGCTTGTCTCGCCCCATCAGAGCGGAGAGGTGGCAGCGGACCATATTTTCCTGAGGTCATCGTGGGGTGCTGCGCAGGATAACAAAATGCTCAACTCCTTACAACCCTGATTGTTCATGTTGTAACGAGTGAGAACTCCGAACCACAGATTGTGAACATCGTCGACGTTAAAGAACGTAGCTGGTAACAGATTTTTCTGGTTTAGCAAATAAATGACATTGTGAGTATTTTGGCCATCCGGAAGTTGTTATTCTGAAAGGGTGATTGTTAATGCTTTTCCATTGCTTTTAAAGCCCTTCATCATCAAATCGCAGGAATAACGTGGCCAAGTTCATTACAGACTATGTCAATCTCATTGCCAACAACCTTCGCGATAGGTACAGGACTGGTTTTCCTATCCTGAAGGAACTGGTTCAGAACGCCGATGATGCCGGGGCAACATCACTGACATTTGGCTACCATGATGGGCTTGACGGTACAGAGCACGAGTTGCTTCAAGGGCCGGCGCTATGGGTGCTGAACAACGGTCGATTCAAGCCGCAAGACCGCCAGGCGATTCAATCGTTCGGCTTGAATAGCAAGGCGGCTGAGTCCGGAGCGATCGGCAAATTCGGCCTAGGCATGAAGAGCGTGTTCCACCTGTGCGAGGCGTTCTTCTATGTAGCAAGCGACGGCACTGAGGAATTCCTTGAAGTGCTGAGCCCATGGTTTCAGGATACGGACAGCTATGACAAACACGTAGCTTGGGAGCAGCTTTCAGCGCGGGATCTCGACGCACTTAAAGGCGTCGCACGCAGCCATCCGGCAGCACAGCCGGACCAGAGCTGGTTTATGCTGTGGGTTCCCCTGCGCCGTCGCAGCCATGTACCGCACATCGACGGGGAGGCGACAGCCCCCATCATCGATCGGTATCCGGGCGACGACGCCGGAGAGGACCTGGACTTCTTCACGGAACCCGGCATCGATCAGCGCATCGGCAACCTGCTGCCATTGCTTCGTCGTCTCGAGCGGGTACAGTTCAGTGGAACGCGAAAGCTTCCCGCATTCGACGTGAAGCTTAACGTGGCCGATGGCGCACAGCGTCTGGACCACGAAACCGATGGGCTGATCGCACGCGGGACGGTGTCGAGCGGCGATACCCGAAGCGCGCGCCTGAGCTTCATGGCGATGCAGACGACCCGGTTCGGCAAGCTTCCGTTCAATCGGCTGCAGGCAGTGGCGGGATGGCCAAAGTCGAATGCGATCGTCGCACCGGGCAAGCGTGCGCCGGTTCCCGACAAGGGCCAGCCGGAAGGCGCCGTGCTTGTCTCGCATGCAGACGGGCGACGTGGGCATCTTTCAGTGCAATGGGCAGTCTTCCTTCCGACAGAGGACCAGGGCTTCCGCTACGAAGCGCATATTCCGAACAGTTCGCGCGAGATCGCCATCACGCTGCACGGGCAGTTCTTCGTCGACGCAGGACGACGGGGCATCGAGGGCATGGACCGCCTTGCTGATGCCATCGACCTGACGTCCACGAAGGTCGAATCCGCAGTGCAGGTAGCCTGGAACCAGGCCCTCGCCCAGCAAATCGTGCTGCCGATGGTGCTGCCGGCGATTGCGCGCTATGTGCAAACCGAAGGGTTCGGCGATGAGCACGTCACGGCATTGACGGAGGCGCTGACCCGCTGCTCTGCCATCGGGGACTCGGGTGCGCGGGTATTCTTCAGTACGGCCTTTTTCCCGCAGTTGTTCCGGGAACAGGTGTGGGTACGCGTACTGAGGCCGGAAGGGGCCGCCTGGAAGCTCCTACCAGCCAACGAGGCCCGGCTGTTGCTGCTTCCTCGTCCGGTCGACGCCGACCGTGAGCGGCCCTGGCGCGTACTGCCAGGCCTGCGACATCTGCGCGGCGTTGAGTTCATCGACAACACCGCCCCCAAAATCTGCCCGCAGATCGAGCCCTGGACCGAAGAAGAGGTTTGCCTGGCTTTGGAAGGGCTGCCTGCGGCATCCCTTTCCAGTGAAATCGGACTCAGGTACCTGAACGAGTTCCTGAGCATGCACGAGAAAGTGGCCTTGAACACGGAGCGCGTGCGCTCGCATCTGGTCGCGCTCATTAGGAGCGTCTTGCGCGGCTGTCCGCTGACTGAGGTGCGCGCGCAGCGCCAATTGTTCCGGCAACTCGTCGCCCAGCTTCCAAACGAGAAGTGGTACGGGATCGGGACCCGAACGACCGCGGCCAACGGGGCTTTGCCGGAAAATTTTTACAAGCTGTTGGCTGCCAGCACGACCGACGCACTGTTGTTGCCCGCCGACCTGACGCCGGAGGGCGATCCGGGGCGACCCTCATTCATGGATATCGAGACATGGCTACGTTCTGTCGGCGAGATGGCTGCCCGCGGCATCGAGGTCGGGCGCTGTCTGGATGTGGCCGAGGTCCTGGTCGGCGCCGTCAGCAATGACCGGGAAAAGCAGTCCGAACTGCTACGCCGAAATACTAGTCTGCGGGTGTTGCGGGCATTCGACGTGCGCAACAGCGAGGAGTTGGCCTGTTCGCTCGAGGCGCTTTTAGAGGCGCACTCCCAGGGACAATTGTTTAAATCAGCTGACCCCAAAGATCGCTTTGGCTTGACCAAGGACTTGGGACGTGCAGTTCCCGGACTGAGGCTACTGGTCGTTCGCCCTCTCGTCGGCAGCCATGTTCAGTCAGCCATGCTGTCCGGGGGCGCGGATTTACCGCAAACGACCTGCGCTGCGGCAATGTTCCGGTGTATTGGCGAGCAAACCCTGCCGCCGAGTCTTGCCGAGCCGGAGCTCAGGAAGCGTTTGCTCGCACACGTCAGTAGTGTCGAGAACCTCAACATTGAGGCTGTTCGCCGCGGTGTACGCTATTTGCTCCATGATAATGCAGACCATTTCCATGCGAACGGCGCACTTTGGAAAGATCCTTCCGGACAGACCTCACCTTGGGTTCTATTGTGGCGCATGGTGGCGGAAGATAGCTGGAACGTGCTGCCTATCGATCTGAGTGCGCAGATTCCGGACACATGCTCGAAAGCGCTTGGGATAGTCCCGGTTGATCAAGCAACCGTCACGACAAAGCTGCGGACCGACGTAAGCTTTGAAGCAGTGCGGGCGGATGAATTCACGCAAGCACAAAGAGATCTGATCCTCGGTCAACTTGATGACGAGACAGCCTGGCGCCGCTTGCCGCTGCATCGCGATATCGACGGTGAATTCGGCCCAGCGACTGGCGCCTGTTACCTTGGCAGCGAACCTGGGCTGCCACTCGGCCTGGATGTGGCGATTCGCTTCATTTCCGCTTCAACCGATGAGGCACACCTGCGCCGCCAACAGACCTGGTTAATGCGCTGGTCCGCCGCGCAAGCGGCCAGTGAGGTTTTGCGTAGCGGCCAGGCCGATCAACACTGGCGGTACCTTATGGACTTGCTGCCTGAGCTGGCGTCTCGTGCCGGGCTCGCAGCTCCCTGGCATGAGGTTGCGTGGTTGCCGCTCAGGGCAGGCCGTACGATATCCTTGTCCCGCCTGATCCACTTGGACCCACTAGGCGCCGACATCAGCAGCCTCGCTGTTGGAGCCGGTTATGTCCACGCGGGGCTCGCGGATTTGTCGGACGAACTGAGGGCTCACGAGGCGTTCGGCTGTCTCGAGCCGCTCGCTCCATCGGGCGGGCGGGCTCTCGCCATGCTCGGCCACCTAATGGCGAGCTCAGGCCTGCTAGTTGGACGCCGAGCGAGGGAGATCGCTGCGCATGTTGACCGCTACCTGGTTGTGCTTTCCAGCCTTCGCAGCGCGCCTGGTTGGGAACTCGTGTCGAAGGCCATTGCAGCGACCAGTCTGCGGGACGTGGAAGTCCATCTGCTGGGTTCCATTTTAGCGCCCCTGCCGACCGCGCAGGCGCAGCATGTGCTCCACGAATTGGTGCAGGGATACTCTTACTCGCAGGTTCGCGAGCTATTTCTGCTGTATTTGAAGGAATGGGTGGAAAGTGGCAGTGTTGTCGCACTCCGAGGGAAGCTGTCGGGGCTGAGCTTGCCGGCGGGCGATGGCACGTGGAGGCCGGCAACCGAATTGGCCCAGGGCGCATTCGGTGTGGTGGCTGCTAGCGTGATCGATCCGGACGTTGCAGACGTCCTCGCTGGGGTCATTGTCTCGAATTCAGGTGCCCCGGCGCCGATATCCGACGACGCAGTTGACTGCGACCGTGCAGGTGAATGCATCGAGTCTGCACTCGAGGGATGGAGCGAACCGTATGCGCAAAGTGGCGTTCGTCCCGCGGTCGGTGCGTTGATGGGCCTCTTTGGAGATGGAGCAAAGGCACTGGCCGAAAGCTGGATCGCGCCGATCTCCTTCCGAGACTACCTCTTCAAAATCAACTGGAAGGATCCGGGCTACGAGACAGGCGTGGATCGACGCGCGCGTTGGATGGGCGGGCACAGCAGTGCGGAGCATCCGTTCGCGCTACTGAAACCCGTGTTCCAAACGGCGGAGAATGCTGTCGTATCCGCTCTCTCGCTGACAGGTGAAGAGCTGAACCTATCGCTCGACAATGGAGAGTCGATGACAACCCTCCTGGCAGGCCCCTTGCGCTGGCTGGGCGGCTATGGTGTCGAGGTGCGCATGCGGCCGATCGACAGCCTAGATGCGTTCGACCTCGACCGGCGGAAGGCGATTCTTCAGGAAACCGCAGAGTCTCTACTGCGCAGCCTTTACAGCCAGGACCATGCAAATCTGACCGAATTATGGAATCTATTCGAGGATGCCGATCAGGTCGAGCTGGATGTCGCCCACAGCCTGATCCTCGAAGGACTGCCTCAGTTGATGAGTCAGCTGGCGGGTGTCAAGCGTCATCCCTTAATCGCTGCCGTGCTTGAAGCCTTGGACAAGGGGCGTCGAGATCTGGCCAGCGCCGAGCGCGCGAAATCGAACGTGGATGGTCCGCGGGGGCGTATCCGCAAAGCGCTCGACGAACTGGAAAAGTTGGTCGTGGAGGATGCGTCGGTTCAGATGGCGCTTCTGCAAGCGATTCAGAAGAAACTGGTGCGGTTCCAGTACGAACCATCGAGCATGCCATTCGAACTGCTGCAAAACGCAGACGACGCTGTGGTCCAGTACCAGGAGATGCAGCGCGTGGAAGGAAGACAGTCCTTCACGGATGCGGATATCGACAGATTCGTCATCATGCGCACGAACCATGGGCTGGTCCTGGTTCATTGGGGCCGGCCGATCAACCATACGGGACGAAACGAAAACTACCGGTCAGAGTATGCCAAGGATCTGGAGCGCATGCTCATGCTGGGTGCATCAGCCAAAGAGCTGAACGATGGCGTCACCGGCAAGTTCGGTCTTGGATTCAAAAGCATTTTCCTCGTTACCGAGCGACCTGTCGTAAAAAGTGGCGATCTGCAGTTCGAGATCGTGGCCGGCTGTCTCCCTCGGCGGGCGAGCCTCGGCCACGAAGCGAAAGCAGTCGAGTTCCGATATCGGCACGTCGCGCTGCGTCCTACGATCATCGAGCTGCCGATTGCCGACGGCAGCAGGGCTTCTTTAGGGCGATTCCGTGCGCTGGCCGGACTCTGCACGGTGTTCGCGCGACAGATCAGACGCATCACGGTTGACGCTGAAGAGTATGGATGGAAGCCCGTGCGTCTGCTGGAAACGGCGGAAGCATGGTGCGAAATAGGACTGGTGCAGCTACCCCATAAGGATCGGCTCATTCCCGGACGGTTATTGGTGCTGCGTTGCGAACAAGGCGCCGCCGTCGTTCGAATCGATGGAACTGGGGCACGTTTCGATCACGAGGCCGACTTTCCGGTACCTGCGATCTGGGTGCATGCTCCTACGCGTGGCACGCCGGCGACCGGACTGGCACTCAATGCCGACTTCGACATCGACACCGGACGGGGCAGCCTGCCACAAGGGGATGGTGCGCAGCGTAATCGGGACATGGCGTGCGAACTTGCGAGCAGGCTAGCGCCGGTGCTGGCGGATCTTGTCACGCAATCCAGATCGGACTGGTCTTTGTGGTCCGAGCGACTGGCGGCGCGAAAGGATATACGAGCAGCTGCCTTCTGGCATGCGTTCTGGGCCACCGTGTTCGTTGATGCCGGCGATGATGCGTCACAGGACGTACAACTCGTGGCCGCGCACGTCGATCGACTCTTCGACGAGGTAATGGCGCGCACCGATTTGGTGCCGAATGGCCTACCCGGTGAGCTGGCAGCGTTCGCCAAGCCGGACGATCTGCGTGTGGCCATTCGGTGCGACCGTCTGCAACAGGTTTTGCCCGTCCTGCAGCGCTGGCCGGCATTCATGGCCATGTATCCCATTGAAACGTGGTGCGGGTTCGAGGTGCGAGCGTGGCTGGACGCGGACGAGGGCGCGGATGAAAAGGCACGGATCAAGGAACTGGACCGTGATGTCTTGCTTCTCACCTTGGGCGAGGGCGACAAGCGCCGTTTGGGTCCGGATGAATTGGCGTCATTGGCGGCGGTAATTCGGGCGTGGCCACAGGGTCTGACTGAGGTGCAGGGCTGGAGGAATGAGCTGGCCCTCGTGCAGCTTAAATCCCGGGCTAAGACTTGGAAACCGGCATATAACCTGTACATTCCAGTCACCGGTGCAAACGACCCGATCCTTGGCTTCCTGCCGGACGACATGTTGCTCGACGCCCTGTATGAAAAGTGCAAGGGTGACTGGGAAAGTATTCGCCCGTATCTGAGCTCACGAACGCTGCCGGCCGATGAACTGGTGCGCTGTGCCTTGGCCGCATCGTCAGCGGACAGCCGACTTGCCGTCGTGTCTTGGCTGGCGAGGAGCTTGGACAACATGCTCGTGTGGTTCTCCATCAGGTCCCAAATGCATGGCGACCATTGGTTGTCTACCTTACAGGAAGATCCAGCGCTTCTGGCACACTTGTCGCACGAAGACCGTGCACTATTGCTCGCGCGTCTACATCCAGGTAGCTCCGAGCAGGACGAGGTCGAGGAGCTTGAACAGATCCTGACGCCGGTGCTGAGTCTCGAACTCATTCATGACTGGTGGCTGGCCAAGGGGCAAGTACATCTTCGTGATTACGAAGAGGCACTGTGGCCGAAACATGTCGACAGAAAGCGGTTGGCGGCCGACGAACCGGACCGAGACACATGGATGACCTTGTTTAGTTTGGGGGTGTTTCGCCGGTTCGGTCGCGTGCGCGATGAACAGAATCGCGCATTTCTCGAGTTTCTTCAGGACCGTGGCTGGTGGAGGACGATTAGCCAGGTCCACCCGGATCACGGACCTGACCAATGGATGGCGATTCTGCGTGAGTATGCTGAAACCAACCAGGTAAGCGGGCTGTTTGAGCGATGGATGGACAGCTTTGCGAGTTTGTATCGTCTGGCGCGCTGGTACGATGAATACGTTCATCTCTTCCGTGGGCTGCAGTATCGCAGCCAGCAGGAAGCCCGGCATCTGCTCACACCAGCCGACGACTATTCGTTCAGCGGCTCTGGATTCGATGCGCCGACCCTGCACCGCACCTTGCGTGTCGGGCACAACCTTGTTGTTCGCGAGTTATTGCGTGCTGGGGTTCTGCGTTCCGAGACGGCCCAGCGCATGGCCTACATGCCAGGCAGAGCCGTACTCGATTTTCTTGCAGAGCTCGGGCATCCCGATCTGCAGAAAAGCGAAGAGATCCATGACATGCTCGTCCAAGAACTTGGCAGCGTCGAACGGGCCAGTTTTGGGGGCGACTTCGACATTCCCTTAATAATGCTGGCTCTCGACCCTGCGCTCCGTGACGAGGTGTGGGCCTGGGCCGAACGAGATGAACCGGATCCGGAACCCGACATTGAGGAGGAATTGGTATGAAGACGGAGATGGACCTGAAGGCGGGCGGTACGGTGATGCACGCTGTGCATGGGCAGGGTGTGCTCATGATGACCGAACGGGATACGGCAGTCGTGCGTTTCGCGCACGGTATTGAACAGGTGTTCAGCGCCGATTTGGTCAGCGTCCTGTCCGTGGCCGAAGCGGCCGAGCACGCCGTAGTGTCTTCCTCGCTGGAGGTTGCGCTCAAGGTGCAGGCCGAAGCGATCGCATCCGTGAACGATGCCTGGGGCGTGTTCACGCGGTCGCGCATTTCGCTGTTGCCTCACCAGTTGTGGGTGTGTCACCGTGCGCTACGTGACTGGCCGATCCGGCTTTTGATAGCGGATGACGTTGGGATGGGCAAAACGATCGAGGCTGGACTGGTTCTCTGGCCACTACTGGCAAACCGGCGAGTGCAGCGCGTTCTCGTCTTGGCGCCGGCGAAGCTGGTCGAACAATGGCAGCAGCGCTTAAGGAGCATGTTTGACATCCGGGCTGCTATCTACCATCCCGATCTGGACACGGTCCGCGCTGACTTCTGGGGGATTCATCAGATCGTGGTGGCATCCTTGCCTACCATCCGGGCAGATAACAAAGGAAGGCACCAACGCTTGCTTGACGCGCCCGCATGGGACATGGTCATCGTCGACGAAGCGCACCATTTGAACGTTGAGGAAGGGGCTAACCGTACCCTGGGATTCGATTTGCTGGACAAGCTCCAGTTGGCGGGCAAAGTCGAATCATGTGTCCTCTTTAGTGGCACGCCGCACCGCGGGAAGAGTTATGGATTCTGGTCCCTGATGAGCCTGGTGGACCGTGAGGTGTTTGGACCTAAACGGAATGAAGCAGAGATGCTTCGAGCGCTGCCTCGCTACCTGATTCGCAACGCAAAGCAGAAGGCGACCGACATGAAGGGCAATCGCCTGTTTCAGCCGCTGCGGCAGTTCCCCGAAACCTTCACCTACACACCGGCTGAAGACGCCTTCTATCGGCTCATGTCCGAATTCATCATGGCGGGCAAGGCGTACGCGTCCTCGCTTGCCAAAGCCGAAGGCGGGCAAGTCATATTGGTACTGATCGCACTGCAGAAGCTGGCTTCGAGTTCGATTGCCGCGGTGCTGGCCGCTCTGAAGACCCGACATGGGAGACTTGGCCAAGAGGCGAGCCGCTCGCGGGCGGAGTTGGAAATGCCTGCGGACGCTGGAGATGATGAGCTCCAGCAGGCCCTGGACGCCTGGGCACGCGATGCAAAGCGCGCTCGGCTCCAACTGATGGAAGACGAAGGACGACATCTAGAGGATCTGATCGCAGCAGGCGAGCTGGTTACCGAAGAGACCCGTGTGCGGAAAGCGATCGAGGTGATTGGACGACGTTTCGCAGACGAACCCGTGCTGATGTTCACCGAATACAAGCGTACCCAGGCGTTGATGGTAGCGGCCCTGATGGCCGAGTTTGGTGACGACTGCGTCGGCTTCATGAACGGCGACGATCGTCTTGAAGACGTCTCGCTGCCGGACGGTCGTCTCACCAATTTGAGCGGCCGGCGGGAGGATATGTGCGACGCATTCAACGCAGGGCGAATTCGCTTCCTGGTTTCGACAGAGGCAGGAGGCGAGGGTATTGACCTGCAGCACCGGTGCAGTGCACTGATCCATGTCGACTTGCCGTGGAATCCGATGCGTCTCCACCAGCGTGTTGGTCGCCTGAACCGCTATGGTCAGGAGAGGCCTGTATCGGTGGTTTCTTTACGTAACCCGGACACAGTCGAATCGATGATCTGGGAGAAGCTCGAGAGCAAACTGTCGAGCATCATGCTCGCTGTCGGCTCAGCGATGGATGAGCCGGAAGACTTGTTGCAGCTTGTGCTAGGCATGAGCGGTGAGCGCATCTTCGATCAGCTGTTTGCTGGCGCAGCTGGCATTTCGCGTGAACGTCTCGATTCTTGGTTTGACGAAGCGGCGGGGACTCTGGGCGGAGCGCCGGCGCTTAAGGCCGTGCAGGATCTGGTCGGTCACGCAGCAAGTTTCGACCTGTCGGCCTTGAAGGACGTGCCTCCCGTCGACCTGCCGGACCTGCTTCCGTTCTTTCAAAACCTGCTGACACTGAATCACCGCCGGCCGAAGGTGGATGGCCACGCGCTGTCGTTCAAGACGCCCGAAGAGTGGATCACGAGCCATGCAATCCGGCGAAGCTACGAGAATCTTTTGTTTGATCGGAACCTGCCCGCTGGAGCAGGGGACCTCATGGGGGTGGGGCATCCGTTGATGGAAAAGGCGCTGCAGCAAGCGTTCCGTCTCTCTGGTGTGTTCTGTGTGGCTGAAGGATTAAAGGCACCGCTTCAGGTGATTTCTGTCTCCAGCCGCGTGACAGGCCGGAGTGAGGCATCACGGCGTTTCGTATTTGGTATCTCAGGTCAACCCGACAATTTTGTTTTGCTCAAGGATTGGGAAGTCTTACGTGAGCTTGGCCAATGTAGATTGAAGGACGAACCGGCAGCGGACGTACCTGGAAGAGACGTGGAAGTTCAGCAATGGCTAGGTTATGTGTCTGAAGCAAAGCCAAATCTGTTGGCTTCCGAGTCGCTGCCATTCGAATCGCTGCATGTTGTGGAAGTTGCGTTGCTGTGGGTTGATGTGTTGACCTAGAACGATTTGCTAGCGCCCAGCGACGCCTTGGTACAAGTTCCCGTTCTGACCTATGAGTTGAGCATAGGAGAAACGTCTACCGGAATGGGGAAGTCCATTCTCGTGCTGAGTTTGTCGACTGAACTGAGGGTAGTCTTGTCGATTCAAGCAGATTTCCAAGGTTGTACCAGATTAACTATATCACCTGCAACAAACGGTTAGTTTTAAGTGGACATATTGATTCTATAATGCAAGCCAATGGACATCCTCAATCTTAAAGAAGCTCTCTCAAAGCTTGAATCGGTCGGCGAGCGACTGCTCGATAGCCGTGTCGAACCGCTGGTGGAGAAGTCGATCCGCCAACTCAGCGAAGAGATGAAAGGTTCCATTGCTGAGGCCAGTAGCAAGGTCGAGCACAACGTCGGGCTCCTGTCACAAGAAATCCACAACCACCGTTCAATCACAGCGGATGAGATCCGGGCCCTGATCGACTATTCGGCGGATAAGTTCGGCACCATGATCGATCAGCGACTTGCGCTAATGAAGGCCGAAGTCTCCGACCTAATCAACGATAAAACCGAGAAGATCAAGCAAGAATTGGCGGAAGCCGCTGTCCGCAGTCGCCGGGTTATGTATACCAACGCCGCGATCTCCTGCGGCCTGGCAGCCCTGGTTGCACTGCTAAGTTTCATTTATCGCCGCGCGACGGCCGGCGAACTCGACCCCTTCTTCGTGTACCGCGTTGCAATGGTCGGTTGCGGTACCTTCACCGCCGCGCTCGCCCTGCTGAAGGTCATCCAGCGCTGGCGCGCCGAGGCGCCGGTCAAGAGGAGCATTGCGACCGTGGCACTCGGCTACCTGGGCGTATTGCGCCCGAACGGGGCAGTGGGCTTGTTTGCATTGAGTTTGTTCTTTCTGCTCTGCTGGGGAGGCCTGCAGTTTTACGCCGCATAACTAACAACAAAAGGAAACTACGCGTTTATGGAGTTGAAGTCGCCAGAGGAAATCTACGGCAGGGTATCGAACGAGGTGGATGTCATCCTTGCCAAGTTGAGGACGCTTTCGTCCGACCAGGAGATTGCGAGCGCCAAGGGAAAAGCCGAGGAAATCTTCGGCGCCCTAAGCGCCGAGCTCAAGAACAATGTGGCGTCCTTGCAGCGGAATGCGGAGTGGAACACGTTCACGATTGCATTCTATGGCGAGACCAACGCCGGCAAGTCCACCATCATCGAAACCATGCGGATGATGCTCAACGAGCCGGGTAAAGTGAAACAGCAGGAAGAATTCAAGGCCTTGCAAGAGCGCCTTGGTATTACTCCTGCCCGTTTGCAGGCCATAGCTGCTGCTGTGACAGAAGCCGAGCAGAAAACCGCGAAGCTCAAGCAAGAGCTCGACCAGACCGAGGCTGCGCATGGCGATGAGGTCCAACGCATAACCGCCCGGATGGACGTGCTGCGAGAAACAATCGCGGCGCACAAGCAGGCGGTCTCGCTTTGGCAGAAGCTACTCGATCTGTTCATCGAACGGCCGGAAGAGAAGCAAATCGAGGCCATGGCCAGTGAACTGCGTACGCGCGAGTCCGCATGGCGTCTGGAGTCGGCCGGTCTGCAGCAACGCCATGCCGAGGCACAGCAACAGCACGAGGCCAGCAGGCTGGCGCTAGCCGAAGCCAACGCTTCGACGGCAAAGCTGGCGCAGCACGCCGACGGCGCTATCATCGGCCAAGGCATGCACGATTTCACGCGCGAAGCGACTGCCTATGAATTCTCTGCCAACAGCCAACATTTCGCCTTGCTCGACTTGCCTGGTATCGAGGGCAAGGAAGCGCTGGTCCTTGACGGCATCTGGGCCGGCGTCAAGAAGGCGCACGCCGTATTCTATGTAACGGGCAAGGCGGCTGCTCCGCAAAAAGGGGACGACACCCATGCCGGTACCCTGGAGAAGATCAAGCAGCAGCTTGGCGCCCAGACCGAAGTCTGGACGATCTACAACAAGCGTGCCACCAATCCGATCGCGCTGCAAAAGGCCAGGCTCATCGACGGCGACGAGGAAGCCAGCCTGCGCGATGTCGATGAAAAAATGGCGGGCATTCTCGGTAAGCACTATCGCGGATCGATCGCGTTGAGCGCTCATCCTGCCTTCCTGGCGAGCGCCAGGTGCCTCGTGCCCGATTCCGACGTGGCGAAAAGCAAAGCGAAGTTTGGCGCGAAGTACAGCGAAGAGGAGCTGATCAGGCGCTCCGGCATGACCGAGTTCCTCGATATTGTGGTGGACAAGCTGGTGCAGGACAGCAGGGCAAAAATCGTTCGGTCCAACTTCAATAAAGCGTATGACGTGATTACCGATACGGCGCGGCGTATCTCCGACACATTGAAAGATTCCTTCAGGCCCTTGGCCAGCAAGCTTGCGCAGGATGCCGAGCTGGCGCAGTCGCAGCTGGACATGTCGCTCGATGCGCTACGCGGCCGGCTGATCTCGCAAGGAGAAAGCGCGGTCACTGAGTTTACGGAAAGCGTACGCAGCGCAATCTATCAAAAGATCGATGACGACATCAGCAACGATGACTTCAAGGATGCCTTGGAGCGCATCATCCGCCGCAAGCAGAAAACCCTGACGGAAAGCCTGCCAAGTCGCATGCAGGTCGAAGTCGACAAGTTCCAGGGCCAGATTCGCGATGTGGTGGAGCGGTTCGAGCATTTCGCCGCCGACCTGCTCGACACCTACGGCAAGTTTGCGAACGCTGGTCTGGGCGAAAAAATCGAACTGAAGTTCAAGCTCGACAACGGAGTGAATATTCCGGGACTGCTCGGCGTGCTGGTTGGCGGCGCCTTGATGATTTGGAATCCCGCGGGATGGGTGGTGCTGGCGCTTGGTGCCGTCAGCCTGGTCGTTGGCTTGCACAAGTCAGTGCGCGGTTTCTTCAGCGCGGACTACAAGAAGTCCCAGCAACGCAAGTCTGCCGACTCTAACCTGGGCGACATCGACGGCAAGCTGCGCGCGTCCCTGCGCGACACCCTGGACGCGGCCATTCCGCAACTGCAGCCCAGACTCGATGCGGTCAAGGAGGCGTTGGAATTGCCTGCGCAGCAGATTGAACAAATGGTCGCCTTGCTTGCCCAGGCCGAGAAGCACCTGAAGAACATGTCGAACACCATCAAAACCGAAGGAGCCCTGTAATGGAACACACCCTGGATGCATTCAAGGCGCAGCAGGCACAGTCGCTGGCACTGCTGAATAAACTGAAGGACTTCCTGCATCAGGGCGATGCGGTTGGCGTGGCTTTCGATCCGGCACTGCAGCATAAGCTGGAGGCGGCCATTCAGTCGGTTGCTGGCGAAAAGCTGCGGGTCGCCCTGGTGGGCGGCTTCTCGGACGGGAAGACGTCGATTGCCGCGGCCTGGATGGAGCGGCTGGATAAGTCGACCATGAACATCAGCCACCAGGAATCGTCGAATGCGGTGCGGCTCTATGATGTGAGCTCGGATTTTGTCCTGATCGACACGCCCGGCCTGTTCGGCTTCAAGGAGCAAGAGAACGCCGCGACCCAGGAAATCGAGAAGTACAAGGACATCACCAAGAAGTACGTTAGCGAATCGCACCTAATCCTGTACGTCATGGACCCGGCCAACCCGATCAAGGAAAGTCACAAGGACGACCTGGAGTGGCTGTTCCACACGCTGAACTTGTTGCCGCGAACGGTGTTTGTCCTGAGCCGCTTCGACCAGGTGGCGGACGTCGAAGACAAGGCCGCGTACGCCCGCGGCCTAGAAGTCAAGAAGGCGAACGTCACCAGCCGCCTGATCGACCTGATCGGGCTGCAGCCGGATGAGGCCGGGGCGCTGTCGATTGTCGGCGTGGCTGCCAATCCGTTCGAGCTGGGCACGGAACACTGGCTGACCAACCTCGAGCAGTTCAAGGCCCTGTCGCACATCCATACCTTGCAGGAAGCCACCAGCCGCAAGATCGCAGCCAATGGCGGCGCGCTGGGGGTCGTGCAGGAGATGAAAAGCAGCGTGATTCGCGATGTGCTATCCAAGCAGCTGCCGATTGCCATCGAAAACGATGAGCGCATCGCCGTTGAAGTGCAAAGGCTGGAGAGCATGGGGCAGCGCCTAGACAAGCAGCTTCTGGTCGCCAAGGGGCAGATTTCCGACGTGCGCATTTCGCTGCGCGATTTCGTGGTGCGCTACTTTTCCGGCCTGATCCTGCAGGCGCAGGGCGTCAACATGGAGACCTTCATGGATTTCTTCGAGCGCGAAGTCGGTAGCGAGGGCATCGTCATTTCTACGCGCCTGCAGAATGAATTTGAGCGCCAGCTGAGAACCGTGTCGGAGGACCTCTGCAATATGCGGATCAGCTTTGATGCGGAAGTGAATCACTTCAATTCGGCTGTCAAGGTGATGGGAAAACAGGGCCTAGACTATCTGGTGCAGAGCAAGGTGATCAACAATACCACGGTACTTGCAACACGCGATGGCCTGGTTGGTGCTGCCAAGCTTGTCGGCCTCGATCTAGGCAAGGTCCTCAAGTTCAAACCCTGGGGGGCGACCAATCTTGCCAAAAACCTGAACGGTGCGTTGGCCGTGTTCGGCCTGGCCATGGAGGCTTGGGATTCGTGGGAGCAAGCAAAGCGCGAGGAGGCATTTGCCAAGGCGCGCGCTACGATCGTCGAACAGTTCGAGTCGCAGCGAAAAGAGCTGCTCGGCTTGATCAATGGCCACGACTTCGAAAAGCGTTTCTTCACCAGCTATGTGGACCTGGAACACGATGTCGCCGTGCTGAAACGGCAGGTACTGGAACAGCGCGAGAAGCGCTCCCGCTTCCATGCCTGGCGTGAAGCCGGCCAGTCCATTGATGTCGAGTTTCGCGAAGTGAACGTCTGACGGATCGCCGAATGGTCAATATGGTGTGGGGCTTGCTGGGCCGAGAGTCGCTTCGCTCGGTGCGGCGTGTGCGTACCCTAGGGCTGGGCGCCGCTGTGCGGAACTTCAATGAACTGGCGGTGCCGGGTCTGGGAGGTGTGTGGTTTTGCCGCCAGGTTTTTCTGGCAACGCTCGGCGTTGCCGTGAATGAGCTTGCACGGCAGGCAGGCAACCGAACCAGCAACATCCAGGTCGCGAACGCGCTGGAAGCGTTCGGCTGCTGGCACGCCCTGAACCGGAGCGGCCGTGCGCGCGATGCGCGGATTAAGGGCAGGGATACCCTGCCGCAAACCCTGGAAGAAACCAGTTTTGCTAGGATCAGCCGCCCACGCTTCTATATCACGCAGCCGATGCGCATGCAGACCGTGCAGGCGGTGCTGGAGCTCGGGCTGGTCACGTCTACTAGCCAGCGTTTCAACAGCTATGCAATGACTGCTGCAGGCCACGCGTTTCTCGACGCAGCATTCCGTGACATGGCGCGTCCGCATGGTGCCGCGCACCTGACTGCCTTGCAGAACTGGGTGTGCGGTCATGATCGCAACGTGAATACCGGTGCGATGTGCGATCTGTTGTCTCCGGTCGAGCCCTTGCCGCTGTCGGCGCGCGAGCAATTGCGGCATTTGCTGGTGAATGGTGTGACCGAGGATGCCGCGCGCCGCCGCAACCTGCTCGAATGGATGGAAGACCTGCGCCATGGCAGGGCGAAGCCGGACGAACAACCCAAGCAGCTGAGTGCGACGCATTGGCATGAGGTGCAAGCCGGACGGCTCTTCTTCCAGCTGCAGGCGGCAGCGCTGGCACTGCTCGACATGGTCGAGGCGCTGCTTGCGCAGCTTACGCCGCACGAAATTGCCCCGTCCGGCCTGACCCAGGCGCCGGTGCGTGCGGCGCTGGCGGACCTGCGCAACGCTGCCGCCGCATATCTGGAGCATGGCTACGTGGACAAACAAGCTAACGGGGCCGGCACGTTTGCACGCGCCTGCACGGACCCCTCCGACGCACGCCTGATCGAGAAGCTGGTCGGCCTGGACGGGCGCGTCTTGCGCATGCGCGACAGGCGCGTGGTGTCGGGTGACGCGTTCTCGGCCGATGCCCGGCTGGCGGAGAGCGAGGCGGAACAGGAAGAAGGGCAGCCAGAAGCATCCGCGGAGGTGCCGCCGGGAGTGTCCGACCGAATCCGCAATCTCTACTTGCTTAACCTTGACTTGAATGGCGCCCTGGACGCCGCGCTGGCGCGCCAGGGGACCGAACACAATGGCTGATTCAACATCTTCTCCCCTGTCACTGTCGCAGCATTTCACCGCCCCGGATGACTTTGCCGGTGCTTTTGGCTGGGTGTGCGGCTATTCCGCCGATGCGGAGTTCATGGACTTGGCGGCAGAACGCTTTACCGGACTGACGCGCGCCGCGCGCGCCGCTGCCGGGCGACTTTATCTGGTGCTGATGCTCGATGCCGGCAGCCGCCAGATTACGCCTGTCGCGGCGCCAGGGGTCATGCATATTGCCGCGCTCAAGCGCGTAGGGTCCTATCGGCTAATGCATGCCAAGGTGGCGCTGCTTGGCTACCGCCACAAGCTGGACCCGGGACGCTGGCTGCTGCGCCTGGTGGTATCGACCGGCAACTGGACTTGCCAGACGCTGCGCGACAGCCTGGACCTGGCCTGGCGCGTGGACCTGGACAGCGAGACGCTGCCAGCTCTGGACGAGGACGCCCGCATCGGCTGCGCGGACATCGCCGCAGCCTGGGACATGCTGCGCTGGCTGCGCGACCGCTATGATGCCGATATCGTCGGCCGAACGGACAATGCCGGTGCACGCTCCGCCAGCCAGTTGGCTGCGAAGGAGCTGGAGCGCTGGATCGCGGCCGCCAGACGGCGCCGCAAGGACGCGCTGCCGCGCTTTATCGATAACCGCTGCATGCCGTTGCTGGATGCGGTGGTCGGCACCTTCGGCGAGAAACATGACCGGACACTGCGCAACTACATTGCACTGGGCTCGGGCTTCTTTGAAGGCAAGAACGGCGCCGCCGACGAGCCAGCGGTTTTGCGCCGGATTGTCAGTACCTTGCAGGATGAGAGGGTGCTGGCGAAGAAGGCCTATGCCGATGTCATTGTCGATCGGTCCGCCTGCCAGGCGGTGTCGGCGACGGCGCAAACGATGGTCAAGAAAGGGTGGACCATCCGCCCTGCCGGCCAGCCAAGTGAACCGGAGCGCAAGCTGCACGCCAAGTTCATCTTCAGCGCGTACTATCGTACGGGCTCGAATAACTGCAGCAGCGCATGGTTGTACATGGGGTCGGGCAACTTGACGGCGCCAGGGTTCATGCACCGTGCTTCGGCGAACAGCGGCAACCTGGAGGCGGGCGTGGTGCTGGAACCGAAACGGCTGTATTGGGAAGGCGGCAAACATGTGGACCCGGCCTGCGTACTTGGTAACGTTTTGCCAATCCAGCACGATACGGAATGGACGGGAACCGAAGCGCTGCTCGAAGGCGTCGGTATGGAAAAACGCGAGCCTGAGTTTGCCGAGCTGCCTTTCAGCTATCTCTACTGGCGCGCGGAGAAAGGCGGAGGCTGGTTATATCCGGAATCGCCCGGCAAGGTGGCAGGCACGCGCTTGTCGGATGGGGCCGGCGCGTACGTCGAGCCTCAGCCTCGCAAAGGCTATTGGTGGCCGGCAGCCATGCCACGCCAGGTCATGCTGGTGTGGGGCAATGGGGCGCATGGCGCGCTGGTGCCGGTGATCGACCAGTTTGGCCGTGTTGCCGGTGGCAAGCTGGCTGACCTCGATCTCGATGCCGCCAGTTGGGAGTTGGGCCGCTTCCCCGGCACCGCCGATGAGGAAGAGCCGCCGGAGGACGATCCGCCGGAGGACGGTCCCGGGCAGCACGGTGGGGATCCGGATGCAAAGGGCGCCAAGCGCAGCGCCAGCGTTGGCCAGTACCCAGTGCGCAAGATGATGGCCCTGATCGAGCAAATCGCCGAAACGCAATGCAGCGTGACCCAGGCGGACTGGCAGGCCTGGTGCTACCGGCTTGAGCAGGTGCTGGTACAGACTCGCAACAGTGCTGCGCTTGAAGCGTTTTCCAGGCTGGCGCTGAACCCTCTCAGTCCTCTGTACCTGCCGGCGTTCCGGCCTGTTTTTGCCGAACGTGGTGATTCGGAGGCCGGCGCCTTGTATGAGGCGGTATTGCGCCAGGTAGAGCAGGCCTGGGGTGTGGCCGATTTCGCGCCGATGGGAGGGAAGGAATGAAACAGGAATTCAAAGGCTGGCCGGCGGTGACCCGCGCGCTGCGCGAACTTGCCGGCCGCAGCGCGGAAAGCTTGAATGACGGACAGCGCGCCAGCTTGCGCGCAATTGCCGATAGGATCGAGTCTCATGGCCTGCTCATCGCTGATGAAGTGGGCATGGGCAAGACGCGCATCGCGGCGGCGCTCGCGCACTGCGTCATCAAATGCGGTGGCCGTGTGGGGGTGCTCATTCCGCCGGGCTTGGGCTTCCAGTGGCAGGCCGAGTTCCGCGTGTTCGGGCGGGATGTGCCGGAGGTACTGCGCAGCCTGGACATGTTTCACCAGCGCTGGCGCGCAGCTGGGCAAAAGCCTTGGTACGACGAAGATATCGTCATGGTGTCGCATTCGTTCTGTAACTGGTCCATGAAGCCCGGAACGCGGCGCTTTGCCTTGCTCCCGGAGATTTACGCTTGCTGGAAGAAGTCGGCCAAGCGGATCGTGCCGAACCACTCCGTCAAGGACGCCCAAAGCTGCATGTGGGGCGGCCAGAGCGCCCCGCATATCGTCAGGGCAGTTCCGGACAGCGCAACGCACCCGGCGCAGGTGTGGCTGCAGGAAATTACTGAGAAATATACCTATCCAAAGCTGCTGGACGCGACACATTATCAAAAGCATGGCGAGCTGCGTCCGCAATTGGCGCGCGCCGTCGGCCTGGGGCTGGGCATGTTCGACCTGCTCCTGATCGACGAAGCGCACAAGAGCCGTGGTGGGATCAGCATGTTGTCGCAGTTGCTGGAGCACGTGGTGTTGCCCGCACCGGAGATGCGCCGGGTAGCCATTACTGCGACACCGGTCGAACTGCATGAAGGCCAGTGGAAGGATACCCTGCGCCGCGTCGGCGTCGACCGGTCATTCGAGGAAGTAAGGCGGTATGCGGACGCGGTGCGCCAGCTGCGCGGCGCATGGCGCGGCAATCCGCAGGTAAGGGCGGAATATGCCGCGGCAGCACAGGCCTTCCAGGATGCCCTTTCTCCGTATGTGCTGCGGCGTGACAAGCGGCGCGATGCCAGCATCCAGTGCTACGCGGAAAAGACTGGGCTGCCGCCCGATACGTACCGCGAGGTGGACAAGCATATCCACGTCAGGCTGGACACCTTGTCGCTTTCCTGGAAGAGGGCAGTATGCGCGGCCGAGGCGCTTTCCGTCATCAAGCCGGGCGCCATCGGCACGCGCGGCAAGCGCTTGCGCCTGACTTTCGGCAATGGGCATGGGATTGCAGGCCTGATCGACCAGTTCAACCAGGACGATGCTGCCGACCAGGCGCAGCTCGATTATGAGGAAGAGGTCAAAGAGAAGACCGCCGGGCAGGCGGTGTCGGCCGACGGGAAGCGGAACCAACGTGCGCAGTGGTGGTCGGGCGTGGTCGCCAAGGCGTTCACCGGGAACAGCGAAGACGTCCTGTACGCGCACCCGGCCATTCTGGCGGCGGCCGAATGTATCGAGGAACTCGCTGCCCAAGGCGAAAAGGTGCTGGTGTTCGGACGCTTCACCAAGCCGATGGATGCGTTGGTCAAGTTCCTGAACGCCTGTGAAATGTTGCGCCGCCTCGACAGCGGCAAGCCCTGGCCGCAATCGAAACTGCATGAGGGAAGTGGCGGCCACGACCGCGGCGAATGGCCGGCAGTCGCCGCCGCGTACCGCTGGGTGCACCAGCGGGAGATGACGCAGGGGGACCAGCACCGCATCGCCAGCCAGTTGCACACCCAGTACGAGCAGCTCGAGGCGGCACGCAAGCGCTTCCGCGCGCGGCTGGTGGAGCGTCTCGAGACCGCGTTGCGAAACAGCAGTGTTGCGACGAATGGCCTGTTCAAGGCCTTGCGCAGTCGAGTGCATGATGCGGCCGAACACGGCGACCTGGCCGCGGTATCGCGCGCCATGCTCAATCTGCGGCCGGATTTCCTCACCAGTGAGCCGCAAGCGAACGACCTGGCCGAGACCTTTCTCGAGGTGTTGCGCGGTGCGATGGACCGCGACGATCCGGAGGCCATGGATGTCGACATTGAGGTCGGAAATGCCTGGCCGGAGATATCCCAGCGCCTGTCGGACGAGTTCTTGCGGCCGGAGGGCGGCTTTGCACGCCTGATGGATGGCAGCACGCGACCTCACTCGCGCCAGATGCTCCAGCAGGCGTTCAATCGCCGCGACAGCTTCCCCCAAGTGCTGGTTGCCCAATCCATGGTCGGGCGTGAGGGCTTGAACCTCCACCGCGAGTGCCGCACTGTCGTGATGATGCATCCTGAGTGGAATCCCGGAGTCGTGGAACAGCAAATCGGGCGCGTCGATCGAGTCGGAAGCTGTTGGAGTAAGCTGCTCGAAAAAGCCGTGACCGATAGAGCCCGGCCCGAGCATTTACCACGCATACTGGTAAAGTCCGTAATCTTCGAAGGGACCTACGATGCAAAGCACTGGGAAGTATTACAGGAACGCTGGCAGGACTTGCGAGCGCAGCTGCACGGGATTCCGGTTCCACAGGGGGCACTCGAAGGCGACGAGGAAGGCTTGCGTTTGATAGCCGAAATCAATGCCGCTGCGCCGGACTTCTCTCCGTGACGCTCGCGTTAGTTGTATTGAAGATGTTTGCAGTGGTGCACCGCTGGCTTCGGAGAGAGGCTCTGGTGTAGGACGTGATTACCTCTGGTAGCTGACGACCCCGAAAATGGCGGAAGTGGCAGCATAGGGCCGATTTGGCAGTGCGGGCGTATCAATGAGCGCAGCATGGTATCGCTAGTGGTATCGATCACGAAGTACTGATAAGGTTTGCCGTGAAATCAACGAGGTAACTCAGCCGTTGATAATTGAGTGGGAGTGAGGTTTCCAATAGGAAATAAAATACCAATTCTTTAAAAAGCTCGCTTCGGCGAGCTTTTTTTTATGGGTACGCATAGTACGAACACGTTCCATTACTTTTTGCCTAAGCGTGGCATTGGGAGTTTGGTTTGGCGGGTCGTGGCGTTGGCCCGCAGGCTATCCTATTCGCTTACTGCACGAAAACCGCACTCTCACGTGCCCGAGCTCGGTGATTCTATCCTTCACTAGTCTCAATTCATTAGCCATGAGCTGCTTCTTTGCCTGAAGTCGAGCAAAAGCAAAGCCGCGCACTCTACCTCCGTAGCTCATCGTCCTCGCCAATCACTGCCAGCGAACTTGACGTGGCTCAGCAGGAGCCCTTGATTCTTCGTAGTTTCTTAGTGGAAACTAAAGTTAATAATAGTTGTCCTGCACTGGAACTCGTCAAGGAAAGCACATGGATCACTATCTAGTCGGGTTAAACCAAGCGGTTTCGCCGTATATAGCTTCGCACAGCAAGGTGATGGCTGCGTTTCAGTCATCACGTGCTCGGCGGTCTACCAAAGGCGTGAAGACAAAGCCCGGCCGAGTCTCTAGTCTTGCGTATATTGCATTGCTATTCGCCTTTGTGCCAGCCGCACATGCGATTGGCCAAGTCCTCTCGTCAGCCGAAGCATCTAACCAAGAACTGTTGCGCGAGCAGGAGCGCAGCCGTGTCTTAAAGCAGCAACTGGAGCGTACCCCGGACATACATCTGCAACAAGCCCAAGTGAGCGACACCGCGCACTTGGGCTTTGATGAAACACCTTGTTTTACGATCAACCAATTGGAGTTGGTTGGCGATCTGGCTTCCGAATTTCATTGGGCACTAGAAGCAGCAGATAGGGCAGGGGGAACGAGAGATAGTGCAATTGGCCGCTGCATCGGCACCAGTGGAATCAGTCTTGTGCAAAGACGGGTCCAAAATGCCATACTCAACCGCGGCTTTGTCACGACACGGGTGCTAGTCGAGCCCCAGAATTTAAAGACCGGTACGCTCAAGTTGACGCTAATTCCCGGTAGGGTTCGCTCTGTCAAACTACTGCCGGGCAGTAGTTCGCGCGCTACTTTGTTCAATGCCATCCCAGTCACATCGGGCGAACTTCTGAACTTGCGCGATATCGAGCAAGGGCTCGAGAACCTCAAACGCTCGCCGACGGCAGAGGCTGACATCCAGATCCTGCCGGCAGAGTCAGTCGACGCCAAGCCTGGAGAGAGCGACGTGGGTATTCGTTGGCAACAGGGTTTCCCCATACGGATCAGTGTCTCTGCTGACGACTCTGGGTCCCAGGCAACGGGAAAGCGCCAGGGCAGCTTAACGATCGCGTACGACCATTTGTTAAACCTAAACGATCTGTTCTTCGCGAGCTTTAGTCACGACCTGGAAAACGATTCGGCACTGTACGGCACGCGCGGCAGGACCATCCACTACTCGGTGCCATACGACTACTGGTTGCTGGCAGCAAGCAGTAGTAGCAATCCTTACTACCAGACGGTCAGTGGTGCGACGCAATCGTATGTGTATCGCGGTCGTAGCGAGAACGCTTCAATCACGCTGTCACGCCTTGTCTACCGTGATGCCACCCGCAAAACCACTTTTTCGCTTGGTGGATGGTTACGCGCCTCACGCAATTTTATCGATGACACCGAGATTGAAGTCCAGCGGCGGCGCATGGCTGGCTGGGACCTTGGCGTGGCACACCGTGAGCTGATTGGTGCCGCTTCACTTGAGTTGAGACTGAACTTTCGCCATGGCACCGGGGCGTTCGGGGCAAAACGCGCTCCAGAAGAGGCTTTCGATGAGGGCACATCAAGGTTTGCCATGATCCTTGCGGAAGGCAATGTCAATGCACCGTTTCAACTCCTTGGGCTGCCGCTCAGGTATAGCGGATCCTTGCGTTTGCAGAGCAATCGCACACCACTCATAACGCAAGATCGATTCGCGATCGGTGGGCGGTATACGGTTCGGGGATATGACGGAGAACGCAGCCTCGTCGCTGAGCGCGGCGTGCTTCTACGAAATGAACTATGCGCTCCACTTGGTGCATCAGGCCAGGAGCTCTATGTCGGTCTCGACCATGGTGAGGTGCGAGGCCCTGCGACTTCGGCGTTATCCGGCAAGCGGCTAACTGGTGCGGTGATGGGCCTTCGTGGACAGATCAAGAACTTTCAATACGACGCATTTGCAGGGGCCCCTGTGCGTAAACCTGAGGCGTTTCACACCGCCGGAGTGACAGCGGGGTTCTCGATCAATGTTAGTTTCTGAAAGCGAGCGTATATCTTGCCAAGCGAATCCTTAAACATAATCGCCCCCGCCCTTGGTTTGCCAGGATACAGCGAAACCGAGATCCTTGGTGCCGTCACCTGGTTGTGGATGCATTCACCCAGACATCGCGACTTGCCGTTGATCGCACTTAGCCAGGCGGTGCTGGCGCCATTGAAAGCGCAGCAATTCATTCTTGCATCGGTGGCAAATCCGGACGGAAGCTTTCGTCCTGTGGCCTACGTTGCGTGGGCGAATTTCAATGCCGAAGCCGAAAGGCATTATCTCCAGGTCGGCGCAACAGCGCTCCTCCGGGCGGAAGAGTGGGGCAGTGGTGACCGGATGTGGATCACAGATTGGGTGACGCCATTCGGACATGCCGCTCAATTCTGTCGCGTTGTTCAAACCCTGCTTAGCGATTCCTGCATCCGTACACTTTACCACCGCGGAGATAAACGCGGGCATCGCTTGATGACCATGCACGGCACCCGGGTATTGCCCTCCGTTGCGCAGGCTTGGTGGCGCGCGAGACCGCTATTGGAGCAATGCGCGACAAATCAAATCGGAAATCAATAGAACACGGACCATCATGAACAAGCACCTGTATCGCATCATTTTTAATGAACGCCGGGGCCAACTGATGGTCGTCGGTGATAACGTAATGTCAGTGGGGAAGACGGCTAGCGGGGAGCGAAGTGCAGTAGCGTTCCCAAGTGGACGCACGCCACCAAATATGCGACTGCGACCCATTTGCCTGACTCTGTACGTTACGCTCGGCATGCTGGTTGGTTTGGCTGCTCCAGTGCATGCGCAAATTGTTGCAGACCCCAACGCACCCGGCGCCCAACGAGCAACTGTGCTGCAGACTTCGAATGGTGTCGTTCAGGTTAACATTCAGACACCCAGCGCGGCAGGTGTATCCCGCAATGTGTACAGTCAGTTCGACGTAACAGCCAAGGGCGCAATGCTCAACAACAGCCGCACCGATGTTCAAAGTCAGATCGGTGGATGGGTGCAGGGCAACCCGTGGCTGGCAGGTGGCAGTGCCCGCGTGATTCTCAATGAAGTCAATTCTGCCGACCCCAGCAAGTTGCACGGCTACCTTGAAGTGGCGGGGCAACGTGCTGAGCTGGTCATTGCCAACCCATCCGGCGTCAACGTAGATGGAGGTGGCTTCATCAATGCCAGCCGGGTCACAATCACGACCGGCGTCCCCCGCATGAGTGGGGGAAGTCTGGATGGCTATCTGGTTGAGCGCGGCGCAGTGACGATAAATGGACGTGGAATGGACGCGACTGAAGCGGACTACGTCGGGATTCTTGCGCGTGCGATTCAAGTGAACGCGGGTATCTGGGCCAAGGATCTTCGAATCGTCGGGGGTGTTAATCAGATAAATGCGGAACATACATCGACGGCTGCGCAAGCCGGGGCTGGGTCAGCTCCCGCGTTTGCCCTCGACGTCGCGTATCTGGGCGGAATGTATGCCGGCAAGATCATGCTCATTGGTACCGAAGCCGGCGTGGGCATGCGTAATGCTGGCACTATTGCGGCTTCTGCCGGCGACCTCGTACTGGAATCGAACGGTTGGTTAAAAAACAGCGGCAGCATACAAGCGACAGCACAAGGACGCCATACTCATCTGGATGTCGCCGGCGACATCGATAATGCTGGCACAGTATATGCCGGTGGTGACACGCACGTGGAAAGTGGAGGCAACATCGTCAACACCGGCCTGATCGCTGCTCAGGCCGATAACGCTGTGCGCGCCAATGGCACTGCCTCACATATCGGGGTGGGTACGGGAGGGATATTTGCGAGTGGGCTCAAGGCGGATGGTACGCTTGGGGCGACCGGGAACATGGAGATTTTCGCGGCACAGGGAATCGCTTTCCATGGACTGGGCACGGCTGCAGGTAATGTTGAGCTCCGAAGTACTGAGATCGACCTTTCCGGCGCTCAGCTGTCCGGAAATGGCCTCGCGCTTGCTGCGACCAACGGCAACGTGAATGCAACCGGAGCCAACATCAATGCGCATGGCGCACTCGTGTTCGGAGCCACCGGGGCGGTGCGCACTGACAAGGCACAGGTAGAAGCAAATACCCTGAGTCTCGGCGCTCATGACCTCTTCAATGTAGGAGGGAAAATCTCGCAGCTCGGATCCGACGATTTAGCCATTGTGTTGCCGGGTACGCTGGACAATACGGCCGGGCGCATCTCGGTGAATAGCGGCAGTCTGTTCGTTGCAGCAAATAGCCTTGCTAATGTGGATGGCACCGTCGAGCATGCCGGAACCGGCACGTTGGCTGTTACCGCTGGGAGCATCAGCGGCGCGCGGGGCACGATAATCAGCAACGGCTCTGTGGATATCACGACAGGTGAGTTCGACCATCGTCGCGCAAGCACGTCGGGCCAGCAGGTCGTTCTCTCGACGGCGCATCTCGACAACAGCGGCGGTAGAGTCAGCGCTATCGGAAGTGCTACCGTTGCGGCCGCTGAGGGCTTGGACAATACGGATGGTTCTATCGGCACCGGCGCTAACCTGACCGTGCAGGCAGGTGATGTCGCCAACAGCCGAGGCGTACTGCAGGCGGGGACGGGCGACGTCACGCTGCAAGTTGCAGGCTTGAACAACGCAGCAGGCACCGTGTATGCCGGTGGCAAGCTCGACACGATGGCGACCCACGTCGACAACAGCGGCAGCATGTACGCGTCAGGCGACCAGCACCTGTCGGTGAGCGGCGCGATCATCAACAGCGGTGTGATCGCGGCGCAGGGGCACACTACGGTGACTTCAGAGAGCTTGGCCAGTAGTGCGGCGAGCCTGCTGGGCGCCGGGATAAAGGCCGATGGCACGCTGGCGCAGGGCGGCGACCTCACCGTTACAACCGCAGGCAATCTGGCCACTCATGGGCATAACTTGGCCGCCGGCCAAGTCACGCTCTTGGGCGGATCGGTGGATGTCAGCGCTAGCCAGACCAGCGCGACCGGCATTGCCTTTTCCGCAAGCGGCGGCAATGTAATGACCAGCGATGCGACCATCGTGGCGAGCGGCACGCTGGCGGTTCAGGCCAGCCAGACTTTGGACAATACCCACGGTACCCTGAGCGCGGGGCAGCTCGAGATGCAGGTGGCGAACCTGGACAATAAGCAGGGAACGATTATCCAGAGCGGCGCGAGTGACACGCGTATTGTCCTGACCTCGGCCGACGGCCAGTTCGATAATACGGAGGGCCGTATCGCAGTCAACAGCGCGAGCCTGGCCCTCGGCGCGGGAACGCTGGTCAACACCGACGGGCACATTGAGCATGCCGGGACGGGGACGCTGAACGTCACCGCCGCCAATATCGACGACCAGCACGGGCAGATCACGAGCAATGGCAACGTAGTCATCGCTGCAGGCGCGTTCGATCACACCGGGGCAAACGTGTCCGGACGGGCGGTGAGCGTCCATGCGGACAGCCTCAATAACCGCGGCGGCCATGTGCTGCAAAGCGGCGCTGGCGAATTGACGCTGCAGGTTGCGCATCAGCTCGACAATGCGGGTGGCGAAATCGCTGCCGATGGCAGCCTGCAGGTGCAAGCGGGCGACATCGTCAACAGTGCAGGTCGTTTCACATCGGCTGCCTCTTCCCAGCTTGCCAGTGCAGGCGTGCTGGATAACAGCGATGGCGTCGTTGCAGCAGCACATGCGCTTGTGGTGGACGGCAAGGTCATCGACAACAGTCGTGGCACCTTCCAGGCCAGCGCCGGCACGCTGTCGCTGAGCGGCACTAGCCTGCTCAATAGCGGCGGTATGGTCAGCGCCGGCACCGACCTGATGAGCGTAGTCGTGGGCGAACTGAGTAACACCGGGGTGATGTACGCAGGCCATGACCACAGATTGGACGTCGGCGGTGCGTTCATCAATACCGGTTCGGCGGCAGCACTGGGCAACATGGCCATTACCGCCGGCAGCGTCGACAGCGGGCATGGCGCACTGCTGGGCGCAGGTATCGACAGCGCCGGCAACCTGGCACAGTCGGGTACGCTGACGGTGAGCGCCGTGCAGGGCTTGCGGGCAGCGGGCCAAAACCTGGCGGCTGGTGATATGTCACTCAGCGGTTCGTCAGTCGACCTCGATGGTAGTGAGAGCAGTGCAGCGAATATCGCCATCGCGGGCACCAGCGGCAACGTCACCACCCGCAATGCCAGCATGAACACGGCAGGAAGACTGAGCGTAACGGCGAATGCTGTCACCGGCCAAAGCCTGGACAATGGCCAAGGGAGCCTGAGCGCGGGCCAGTTCGACCTGCACGTGTCAAACCTGAACAACAACCACGGCACGCTGATCCAGAGCGGCAGCAGCGACACGAACATTACGCTCAGTGCCCCGAGCGGCACGCTGGACAACACATCCGGACGTATTGCGACCAATGCCTCCGACCTGACCCTGGGCGCGGGCTTGCTGGTCAACACGGACGGCAGGATCGAGCACGCCGGCGCCGGTAAGCTCGCCATTAACGCAGCGACCTTGAACGACCAGCGTGGCCAGATTATCGGCAACGGCACGCTCGCCATTACGGCCGGCGAAGTTGATCACCGCAGTGCCAGTACCAGTGCGCAGCAAGTGTCGATCATGGCTGTGTACCTGAACAACCAGTCGGGGCAGATCGCTCAACTGGGTACCAGCCACACGATCGTGACGGCCAGCGGCACCTTGGACAACGTCGGAGGCAGAATCGACACCAACGGTGATGCCGCGATCAGCGCGTCCACGTTGACGAATACGAACGGGCGGATCAGTGCCCAAGGCAGCATGGCGCTTATCGCAAATGCTGGCCTGACTAATACGGATGGTTCTATCGCGACCGGCGCCAACCTCACGGTCCTAGCGGGCAATGCTGACAACACTCGGGGCGTGATGCAGGCGGGGATGGGCGATGTCACGCTGCGCGTTGCAGACCTAAACAATGCAGCAGGCAGCGTGTACGCCGGTGGCAAGCTCGACACAACGGCGAGATACGTCGACAACAGCGGCAGCATGTACGCTGCAGGCGATCAGCGCCTGTCGGTAACCGGCGCAATCCTCAACAGCGGTGTGATCGCGGCTCAGGGTCACACCACGGTGACTTCAGAGAGCTTGGCCAGTAGCGCGGCGAGCCTGCTGGGCGCCGGGATGAAGGCTGATGGCACGCTGGCACAGGCAGGGAACCTGACCGTCACGACAGCAGGCAATCTGGCTGCCCATGGGCATAACCTGGCCGCTGGCCAGGCCACCTTCTCGGGCGCATCAGTAGATGTCAGCGGCAGCCAGATCGGCGCGACCGGCATCGCCCTGTCGGCAAGCGACGGCAATGTCACAACCCGCGACGCGACCATCGTGGCAAGCGGAACGCTGGCTGTCAGTGCCAGCCAGGCTTTGGCCAATACTCACGGTACCTTGAGCGCCGGGCAACTCGAGGTACAGGTCGCGAACCTGGATAACAAGCAGGGAACGATCATCCAGAGTGGCGCGGGTGACACGCGTATTGTCCTGACCTCGGCCGATGGCCAATTCGATAATACTGAGGGCCGCATTGCCGTGAACAGCGCCAACCTGGCTCTGGGCGCGGGCACGCTGGTCAACACCGGCGGGCAGATCGAGCATGCCGGGACGGGGGCGCTGAATATCACTGCCGCACGGCTCGATGGGCAACGCGGGCAGATCACGAGCAATGGTGGCGTGCACATAACCACGGGTGAGTTCGATCACAACGGGGCAATTACGTCTGGACGGGCGGTCACCGTTCAAGCGGACAGTCTCAATAACCGCGGCGGCCATGTGCTGCAAAGCGGTACCGGAGAGCTGACGCTGCAGATTACGCATCAGCTCGACAATGCGGGTGGCGAAATCGCCGCCGACGGCAGCCTGCAGGTGCAAGCGAGCGACATAGTCAACAGTGCGGGCCACTTAACATCGGCTGCCTCATCGCAGCTTGCTAGCGGGGGCGTGCTGGATAACAGCGATGGTGTGGTCGCAGCAGCACATGCGCTTCTGGTGGACGGCAAGGCCATCGACAACAGTCATGGCACCATACAGGCCGGCACCGGTACGCTGTCGCTGAGCAGCACTAGCTTGCTCAACAGCGACGGTGTGGTCAGCGCTGGCACCAACCTGATGACCGTAGTCGCGGGCGAGCTGCGTAACACCGGAGCGATGTACGCAGGCGGCGACCACAGGTTGGACGTGGGCGGTGCGTTCATCAATACCGGTTCGGTTGCAGCACTGGGCAACATGGCCGTTACCGCCGGCAGCGTCGACAGTGGGCATGGTGCACTGCTGGGCGCGGGTATCGACAGCGCCGGCAATCTGGTGCAATCCGGCACGCTGACGGTGAGCACCGTGCAGGGCTTGCGGGCAGCGGGCCAAAACCTAGCGGCTGGCGACATGTCACTCAGCGGCTTGTCGGTGGACCTCGATGGCAGTGAGAGTGGCGCTGCCAATATCGCCATCACTGCCACCGGCGGCAACGTCACCACGCGCAATGCAAGCGTGAACACGGCAGGAGGACTGAGCGTATCGGCGAATGCTGTCACTGGCCAGAGCCTGGACAATGGCCAAGGGAGCCTGAGCGCTGGCCAGTTCGACCTGCACGTGTCAAACCTGAACAACAACCACGGCACGCTGATCCAGAGCGGCAGCGGCGACACGAACATTACGCTCAGTGCCCCAAGCGGCATGCTGGACAACACATCCGGACGCATTGCGACCAATGCCGCCAACCTGACCTTGGGCGCGGGCTTGCTGGTCAACACAGACGGCAGGATCGAGCACGCTGGTGCCGGTGCGCTCGCCATCAACGCAGCGACTTTAAGCGATCAGCGCGGTCAGATTATCGGCAACGGCACGCTCGCCATCACGGCCGGCGAATTCGATCACCGCAGTGCCAGCACTACCGCACAGCAAGTGTCGATCACGGCTGCGAACCTGAACAACCAGTCGGGCCAGATTGCGCAACTGGGCACTGGACACACGATCGTGACGGCCAGCGGGACGATGGACAATGCCGGAGGCAGAATCGAGACCAACGGTGGTGCTTCGGTCGGCGCGTCCACGTTGACGAATACGAACGGGCGGATCAGTGCCCAGGGCAGCATGGCGCTTACCGCAAATGCTGGCCTGAATAATACGGATGGTTCGATCGCCACCGGCGCCAACCTCACGGTGCAGGCCGGTGATGTCGACAACACTCGAGGTGTGCTGCAGGCGGGGATGGGCGATGTTACGTTGCAGGTTGCAGGACTGAACAACGCTGCGGGCAGCGTGTATGCCGGCGGCAAGCTCGACACGACGGCGACCCACGTCAACAACAGCGGCAGCCTGTATGCGGCAGGCGACCAGCACCTGTCGGTAAACGGCGTAATCGTCAACAGCGGTGTGATCGCGGCGCAGGGTCACACCACGGTGACTTCAGAGAGCTTGGCCAGTAGCGCGGCAGGCCTGCTGGGCGCCGGGATGAAGGCCGATGGCACACTGGCGCAGGCCGGCGATCTCACCGTTACGACCGCAGGCAGTCTGGCTACCCATGGCCATAACTTGGCCGCTGGCCAGGCCACCTTCTCGGGCGCATCGGTGGATGTCAGCGCCAGCCAGACCGGCGCGACCGGCATCGCCCTTTCCGCAAGTGGCGGCAATGTCACAACCAGCAACGCGACCATCGTGGCAAACGGCACGCTGGCGGTCCAGGCCAGCCAAACTTTGGCCAATACTCGCGGCACCCTGAGCGCCGGGCAGCTTGAGATGCAAGTCGCGAACCTAGATAACAAACAGGGAACGATCATCCAGAGTGGCGCGGGTGACACGCGTATTGTCCTTACCTCGGCCGATGGCCGGTTCGATAATACGGAGGGCCACATCGCAGTCAACAGCGCTAGCCTTGCCTTAGGCGCGGGTACGCTGGTCAATACCGGCGGGCAGATCGAGCATGCCGGGACGGAGACACTGAACATCACCGCCGCCAATATCGATGGCCAGTACGGGCAGATCACGAGCAATGGTGGCGTGCTCATAACGGCAGGGCACATCGATCACCAAGCCGCAAGGATTGACGCGCAGCGACTCGCGATTGCTGCTCTCAGTCTGGATAACCGCGAAGGCAGCATCATTCAAGTTGGCAGTGGCCCGGCGAGCATCGCGATCAGCGACACCTTTGACAACCGTAGCGGCAGGGTCGCCAGTAACGGCAATACGGCGATCAGCGCAGGTACTTTGTATAACCAGAGTGGGATAGTGCAGGTGGCCGGCGCAGCCAATCTTGACCTCAGGGTCGATGGCGCGTTGGATAACCGCCAAGGAGGCGGTATTGCAGCAGGCAAGAGTGCCACAATTACCGCTGGCTCGATTCTCAATCAGTTGGGGCAGATCAGCGCGGGCGGCACGATAAGCGCGACCGTTAGGGAAGAAATACAGAACGACACCGGTCGCCTGATTGCCGGCGGAGACGTACAGTTGGTGGCGTCGACGCTGAATAATATAGGAGGCAAAGTTGCCTCCGTGCTCGGCAATGTAAGCGCAAGCACCGGTGGCATGCTCGTCAACGATAGCGGCGTCATACAGGCAGGCGGTGGCGTCGCTCTGCAAACTGCCGGCTTGAGTAATACGCAAGCGCTCGGGCATGGCGAATCCGGCAGCATTGTCGGGCGCAACGTCCAAATCGATACGAACGGCCACACGCTCGCCAACCAGTCGGGGACAATCGCTTCTGCAGAAAAGCTGGATGTACATAGTGGGGCGCTCAACAATAATGCTGGCTTGCTTCAGGCAGGAACGACACTATCGATCGATACCCACGGGCACACGCTAAGTAACCTCAATGCGGCCGGGTATGGGCTGTTGCACTCCGACAGCGCTGGCGGCATTGTGAGTGCAGGGGGACTCTCCTTGAACGTCGGCGATTGGTTTAATGCTGGTGGGTTCCTTGGCGCGGGTGGTGCATTAAGCGGCAGCACGGCCACGATCGACAACACGCGGATAAATGACGTCGGTGGGCAGATCGTCGGCCAGTCGACCGTGACTCTGAGCATGGCAGGGCTGAAAAATCAGGGGGGACAGATACAGGCGCTCGGTGACACTGCTTTGAATGCCGGCGATGGCGTTATCGATAATCGCGAAGGATTGATCCGTTCTGGCGCTAAATTAGCGTTAGAGGCGCGTGCGATCGACAACGGCGCCACGCAGAGCGATGGACGGGGACTGGAGGGGCAAAATATCGAGGTAACTACAGCCCTGTTGACTAACAACCAAGGTGCCATCAGAGCCGATAATAACGCCGTTCTAAATAGCACCCGGCTAATCGACAATACAGAAGGCATAGTTAGTGCTGGTAATACGTTAAATATTGTGGATCCTGCTTCAAGCCGCAATTTGGCAATTACCAATACGGGTGGGACGTTGATTGCTGGAGAAGGGGCAAATGTACGTGCCGCCACAATGAGCGGTGACGGGCGATTGCTGTCGCTGGGCGATATGACGATCGACCTGAGTGGCGATTACACACAGCAAGCAACTGGAGAGATTGCTGCCAACAATAATGCGAGCATTGTTGTCGCCGGCGACCTTAGAAATTCCGCTCAGCTGCACGCGGGCGCAGCTTTAAGTATTAGCGCGCGCAACATCGATAATTTGGCTGGTGGGGATATCAGCGCCGGCCATACGCGCATCGATGTAGCTGATACTCTGAACAACCGGGGCTTGATCGATGGTGTCGAGACGCAAGTCAACGCCGGAACTCTCAACAATATGGGGACGGGCCGGATATACGGCGACAACCTGAGTATCGCCGCCAGTCAAGTCAATAACGAAGCAGAAAACGGAAAAGCGGCCACGATTGCAGCACGTAACCGCCTCGACATTGGTACCAGTAAGCTAAGCAACTCCGAGCACGCAATTATTTTCAGTAGCGGCGACATGGTGCTGGGTGGCACTTTGAATGCAGACAGGCAAGCGATCGGGCGAGCTGACAATATTACCAACGCAAGCGCAACGATAGAGGCGCTCGGACAACTAAACTTGAGTGCCCTCCAAGTCAATAATCTCAACAATCACTTCAGTACTGCAGTAGTCGCCGTGGGGGCACCAATCTCGTTTACGGAATATCAGGGAATCCGATCTACTGAATATCAAGGCATAAACAACCGTTATCTAGCCGGAACATCCGGTGTTTATACTTTTGACGACGGAGAGTTTTTCCACCTCGCGACCCCCGAGACCCAGTACAACGAGCAGTGGGCTCAATACGAGACCACCCGGACAACGCAACAAACTGTTGTCATGAGTTCTGATCCAGGCAGAATCGTTTCAGGGGGCAATCTAACAATCGACGCTGACAGCGTTCTGAACAATAACAGCCATATCCTCGCAGGCGGCAAGCTCAGTATCAGCATCGGGGCGCTTAATAACATCGCGACCGATGGTCAGAAAATCACGACCGATAGCGGAAAAGCCACTCTCTATACTCGCATCCACCAAAAAGGCACGGATCGCACCGACGCAGCGGTTACTTTCTACACACTTCCCGACGTTGTCGAAACGATCTCTCTCGGTAGTTCACGTGTCGAGGAATATACGGCAACAGGAGGAATGACGGCGCCAGGCGCCGTCGCAACGGGTCGGGTACGAGGCGAGACCAGTGCTGCAGGTTCCGCCAGCGCTGAAATCAATCCTTTAGCGATTGTGAAAGTTGCGGCAAATGTGACTACGGTTAGCCCCGTCACCGCAAACAGCGCCGACCTAGCTGGAGGGATGGATGGCTTGAGCGGGACGACTCCTCGGGTTGCAGATCAGGTTGGCTCAATCAAGGACCTCAGCGGCACGCGGGTGGTTGACGCTGATCGGCCGGACAGCACTCATTCAACCTCATCAATGGCAGTGCAATCCTCCGTTGAGGGCGTGGGTGAGCGGCAAGTTAACGCAGTCTCAGCTATGGAGAGGATGGACGAGAGCAATCGAGTCGGCACAGTCGGCCATGAGGGAGTGAACGGCTCGGCAACGGGGCACCAGGCTAGTCTTGTCGTAAGGCAAGGGGAAGCTGATGGCACCGAATTGAGCATTTCCCACGTGGGCGTGAATCGTACGGGTGCAGATGTTGTAGCTGAGGCCGCCGCGGTCGGTGGTGTCAGCCAAGGACAGACCGGAAATATGGTGCAGGTGACGCTGGAGCAACCATCGAACGGCGTGCGAATTGTACGCACAAGTGCGCCGTTCATTACGCTGCCGAACGCAAGCCTCTACACGACTGACCCTGCACCAACAGCACGCTATCTGGTCGTAACCGACCCACGCTTCGCGAACTACCGACAATGGCTGAGTTCGGATTACATGGTTCAGCAGCTGGAATTGGATCCCTCAGTAACACAAAAGCGACTCGGCGACGGCTACTACGAGCAAAGCCTGATCCGCGCACAAGTGGCGCAGCTGACTGGACAGCGATACCTCGCAGGCTATACCAATGACGATGAAGAATACCGGGCGCTCATGAATGCCGGGGTAGCTGTCGCAAAGACCTTGAATCTACGCCCAGGGGTTGCACTGAGCGCGGCACAGATGGCTGCTCTAACCGACGACATCGTCTGGATGGTCGAGAAGGAGGTGACGCTGGCGGGCGGAGGCGTGCAGAAAGTGCTCGTCCCTCAGGTTTATGCGCGTGTCCGTGAGGGAGACCTGGATGGGGGCGGCGCGCTGCTCGCGGGTAAGGATGTTGAGATCCGAGCCACTGGAGAATTAGTAAATAGAGGCTCTATTGGCGGACGCGATTCTGCCTTGTTGACAGCACAAAATATCCAGAATCTGGGCGGACGCATCCAAAGCGATATGGTGTCGGTTGAGGCTAGAAACGACCTGAACAACATAGGGGGCCAAATCTCGGCCAATAGCGCCTTGATTGCAAGAGCTGGCCGCGACATCAATGTCGAGACTACCACTCGCGATAGCACGTCAAGCATCGGAAGCAATAGTTTTGCGCGCACCAGCGTCGACCAGGTAGCCGGGCTGTATGTTACCGGCGATGGCAAGAATAGCAGTGGTACGTTGGTGGTCGAAGCGGGGCGCGACGTTAACCTGATGGCCGGCCAGATTGGTAATGCTGCCCAAGACGGCGCGACTGTTATCACCGCAGGGCGCAACCTGAACCTGTCGACCGTTGGCACCGCGAGCAGTAATTCGATCAGTTGGGACCCGAAGAACTATCGCAAGGATAGCACTAGCGCCGAGCTCGGGGGGCAGATTCAAGCCAGCGGGGCAATTATGCTGAGCGCGGGCGTTGACATGAACGCGCGCGCCGCCGACGTCCAGGCGGGCAAATCGCTCTCACTTATTGCCGGCAACGACATCAACCTGGTCTCTGGCGTTACGACGGCTAAGATCGATGACGGTTACCAGAGCACGCATAAGGGCTTCCTGAATAGCAAAACGATCACTACGCGCGACACGCTTGATCGCAGTAGCGCGCTTGGAACCAGCCTCGGCGGCGACTCGGTCAGTCTGATCGCAGGGAATGACATCAAGGTGTCCGGGTCGACGATCGCCGCTGATGGCGACGTTAACATGACTGCAGCGAAAGCACTAACCATTACTGCGGCTACCGAAACCAGCAGCGAGTCGCATCACATCAGCGTCCAGCAGCGCGGCCTGATGAGTGGCGGCGGGTTTGGCTTCAGTTATGGAACGCGAACCACCACCACGGACCAGCAACAGGATGCCAGCCTCCAGAGCGGGCAGGCGCGGAGTATTATCGGATCGACCGCGGGCAGCGTGAAGCTCACCGCCGGCACGGCGATCACCGTAGCCCTCAGCCATCTGAGTGCTGCTCAAGATATGAGTCTGCTTGCCAAGAGTATTGCGATCACCCCTGGCCAAGACCAGGTCGACGGCAAATTTACGAGCAAGATGACGCAGGATGGATTGACGCTAGCCGTTGGCGGCAATGTGATCAATGCGATTGGGACAATTCAGGGCATGAGTGCGGCAGCTGGACAGACGAATAACACACGGCTTAAGGCATTGGCTGCGGCAACTGCGGCGGTGGCGGCCAAAAACGCGGCCAGCGACATTGCAGCGAATGGCGTCAGTATCAGTCTTAGCTTGACGGCGGGACATTCAGAAAGCGAGCAAACGCAGACCATTGCCAGCACTAGCCACACAGGGAGCACGCTCGCGGCCGGCAACAATATCGCTATCACCGCTACCGGTGGTGGAGCGGATAGCAACGTTGCGATTATTGGTAGCGATGTCAGTGCCAAGAACAACGTTTCACTGCGTGCTGACAACCAAGTCAACTTGTTGGCAGCACAAGATCTGGAGAGCCAGCACAGCCAAAGCAAGAGCATGAGCGCCGCGGCCGGAATTGGTGCCAGCTACAGCAGCAAGGATGGGGCTGCTGTCGGCATCATCGGCAGTGTGAGTGCGAGCCGCGGCGCAATGGACGGCGAAGGTGTAACGCAAATAAATACTCACATCGATGCGGGCGCTCAACTGTCCATTGCCAGCGGAGGTGATACCAACCTCAAAGGTGCCGTCGCCAGTGCCTCTCAGGTAATTGCCGACGTAAAGGGCAATCTGAACATCGCCAGTTTGCAGGACACTGCCAGATTCGACAGCAAAGAGCAAAGTGCAAGCGTCAGTGGCACGTATGGATACGGTGCCAATGTCAATGCTAGCTTCAGCCAGAGTACGGTGCGCAATGATTATGCCAGTGTGCAGGAGCAAAGTGGCATGCAGGCCGGTGATGGTGGTTTCCAGATAACCGTTGGCGGAAACACGGATTTGAAGGGCGGGGTGATCAGTAGCACCACGGCAGGAGCCGTTGCGAGCAGTCTCGTAACTGCAACGCTCACGCATAGCGATATCAACAATCACGCGACGTCTAGCGCAAGCGGAATTGGTATCGGTGGTGGATTCACTTTGGCTGGTAATGGTGGGGACGCGGCTAGTAAGGACGAGGGCAAGATCAAGCTGATGAACATGGGCAGTAGCGGCTCGAGTATAAGTCTACCAAGTGCTAATGCTGTGTCTAATAGCGCAACGGGTGTCACCCGTAGTGGAGTCGGCGCTGGGACCTTAGTCATCACTAATGACGTGGTCCAGCGCGGCCGAACAGGACAAGGGACAGAGCAGGCTACGGCAGGTATTAACCGCAATTTTCTTACGGGCGACGACACCAGCGGGCGTACTGCTAACAGCTTTAACCCCAACGCTATGCAGGCAGAGTTGGCTGTGACCAGTGGCTTTACCGCGGTGGTTGCGCCCCTTGCAGCACGTACGATAGGTGATATTGGTAAAGCGAAACAAGACACCGCACAGCGAGAAGCCGATGCTTATGGACTTTTAGCCGCCGACGCTTTTAAGCGCGGCGAAAACGAGGCAGCTTCAATGTTAGCCGCTAAGGCAACTGAGGCCCAAGCCATCTCAGATGCGTGGGGAGATAACGGGATCAACCGCGTGACGCTTCATACTGCAGCACAAGGAGTCATTGGTGGGTTAGCTTCAGGTAGTACCGGCGCGCTTAATAGCGTTACCGGTGTAGTCGGAGGGAACCTCGGTCAACAGTTAGGTAAGAAAATAGGTGAAGTTGAAGCTGACCAGATGGGCTTACAAGGTCAGGAGCGTGCTAATCTAATAAGTACGTATCAAAACAATTTGGCCGTTGTCGGCGGTGCTGTAGCTGGAGTGGCAATCTCTAGCGCGGCTGGAGCGACTGGCGGAAATGGGATAACGGTGGCAGTTCAAGCTGCCGAGACGGCTAATGCGGTTGACACATTCAACAGGCAATTGCACCCGAAAGAGGTGCAAGTCATCAAGGAGAAAGCATCTGATTTCGCAAAGGTCCTGTTCGAAACAGCCAAGCCGAATGATCAACAAGTTGCACAAGCACAAGCGTATCTAGTTTATGCAGCACTGGCCGATGTTGATCGAGCGCAGATGGAGGCCAACGTACTCATAGGGATGCAAAAAGATGATCAATACATTGCAGCAAAGAAATATTTAACAACTCAGAAAGAAGCTTTTGTTAACGAAGCCGGCCAGCTTCAAAAGGTGTTTACTACCAAGGGAGACGATTTTTACAGCCCTCTCAAGTATTCCAATAATAATGCAAATCAAGCTTATCGTGATTTCTTTTGGAACTCGGTAGGCATCAATCTGCCGCTGTTAAGTAATGCGAGCTCGGCTGAGAAAAAATTGTACGGTGAGCGTGAAAATCAGCGGCTTAAGCAAGATATAAAGAGTGCGCTGCCAGGCCTGATAACGGGTGCTGTGCTTTCTGGTGTGGCCAGACTGCCCGCTACGACGGTTCGGACAGGAAACGCAAAGACGACCACGATATCGTTAGATGGATCAAAGTATAGCGCTGTTAAGATCGAGAATAATTTCGGTCGGGATGCTGATATCACGACCGGTCTTCGATTGGCGGAAGATGTGAACAAGTTATTTGCTGAAAAGGGATATGATGCCCCGTTTACAAACGGAACCCACGTCGAAGTATCTGTGACAAAACCGGGCGCGCGAACATACATGGTGGTGTCAGATACTACCGGCCAAGCTCAGGCACTTGACGCAGGTAAACCTGCAATTGGGGCGTTCGCTACACCTGACCCAATTCCGAGTCAGATTTATGCAAGGGAAACACTTGCAATAACTCCTAGCATGAAACCAGACGTTTCCAAAGTTGTTCAACTGGAGACAACCGGAAAGCCAGTAGTGCAGATTCAAGGGAAGGTAGCCCCTCAGGAGCCGATAGGTACTTATCCAGGGAACGGGAATCAGGTATTTTACGATTATCCTTCAGGAAGTATTCGGACCGAATACGTGAAGCCGCTTGGGCCAACACAAAGTTTGCCGGCTCATCATGGAGTTGTGCAAAAAATTGTAGCGCCTGTATCTCCATCTGCCGTGTCTGGATGGTAATAAGATTTATTTTAAAAGTTGAATTTTATTTCTGTATGGAAAGTGTTTTCCCATGGGTAAGGCTCGCAAGGTACGACAATAAAGTAAGGGATATTAAAATTATGAGGGTAAGATGATAACAGACGAAGCAACAACTAAGATATCAGATGACGGTAAAATTCTGATATGCATATCTAAAGATCAGAACGTGAGATGGAAAAGGAAGGGGCCATCGATCTACGAATGGCAGCGCCTCTCAAAAAAACATGCATCAGTGGACGTGGAGAATGGACGATTTCAATATGCTGGTAACGAGTTGCATGGAAAAATTGTTGCTGTGTTTACGCCGTGGTGCGGCCTCGACTTTAACCTAACGTATCTGGCTGATAGCGGCGAATTATTAAGTATTGACGAGGCGCGATAATGCTAATTACATTAATTTAAGCATTAATGAAGCGCAACAGAGCTAATTACGTCGATATGGGAAGAGCCAGATCGTACTCAAAAACTTTCGTGGACTCGGGTTATTAAAAAGGCTTGGTATTGAAAACCCTGCAAAACGGCATGATGCTGACACAGGTGTTTATAAAGAGCAAGACGCCATGAGCAGATGAAGGTATGTATTCTGCTTGAGTACATTCGAGTCGGCTGTGTAGTTGCGTGTGAGAATCGATTTAACGCATTTTATTTTTTCATACTCCTTCCCAATTCAAGGATGAGTCTTTCACGGTGTTGCCTATGGTATGGCTGAGGTAGGGAATGTAGAATTGGTTACAATTCAAGGACTTACCTCAGCCATTGATAATGGAGTGGGAGTGACAGGAGTCGTCTCAGTAACTGATTTTGAGTTAAAAACTGAAGAGCTGTTGATCATTCGAGTGAATGGTCAACAGCTTTTTTACTTTCCCATCGGACTAGTTCGAGCAAATGCAAATAGTGGTAAGCGATAGGCGTTTACTGCTATTAGTCATGGGTGCTGACTTGGCCCCGCGTTCGAGCGCAACATTAACAGGCCGCCGCTCAGCTGGCCTTTTGTTTTTGCACGATGGGAAGATCGCCGATGTGGCAGCTTCGCTGCGGCTTCATGTCCGTGCAATACCTGTACACGATGTTCTCCAGCGAGCTCGAGTGCACGCCGCGTGCCTACCAGGAGCAGGCGGCCATACGCGTGCTTGCGCAGGCGGCATAAGGGCGAAAGTCATGAACGTGGGCGGAATTTGGGCGAACAACACATCAGCCCAGCGCGCAACAGTTAACGAACCGCATGGCTATCGCTCGCCGCTTCCCTACGGAGAAGCAAGCTGAGCTATTCTATCGTTGTTAGAACATCAAGTTCGAAACTTGCACCGCCCACCAGAATTTAGCGTTCGAATGCAAAGACGTGAATTTCCGTAACGAGTTAAGCAAAAAACTCGGGGAATTCGGGATCTGAACGCAACGATAAAAAGGCCAGCATTCAGCTAGCCTTTTTTCATTCAACTTGAGATGCAGGGCCTTAGCGCTGGGGAATCGTTGCCCCGCGACCGACACCAGGCCAGCCCACGCCTCTGCAATAAAATCTGCAACTAATCGACATTTTCGACATTTCTGTCATGGCTACTGGTGATGACGCCATGCCGCCATAGCATCCCATGATGAGGGGCATTCCAACACGTGATTGGAAAACAGGCGCGTATTTTCCTAAGATAGGTCATCGGTAAAATGTTTTGGAAGATCACACCATGTCGAACAATCACAGCGCAACCCTGGCCGCAGGTCGGATGGCAGTCCCGGCCCGCGCAGCGTCGGGCGACCGT
>Ga0308168_1000286_pt1 | contig 71789 bp, 108 predicted proteins | sample PhyCR2_FD_202133 | JGI IMG/M metagenome (GOLD analysis project Ga0308168, IMG submission 202133) | Phyllosphere microbial communities from UC Gill Tract Community Farm, Albany, California, United States - DLSLRC.R2 | ecosystem: Host-associated > Plants > Phyllosphere > Unclassified | place...
GACTTTTTGTTGATCGTTGGGTCCAGCGTGGGATCAAAGAACAGGACCTCACGACATTGATCAGCTAAGTCTGACGCAGAGAAGTTGGTGACAAATTGCATGATTGTCTCCTATCTGTTTCGTGTGGAATCTCCTATTGGTCTGGTGTTGTGAAAAGATAATAGCGACTTGTTGTGATATCTTCCATGACTAAACTGCAAGGCTGAGACTTAGCCTAGACAGGTCTACTTTAGGCCGCGAGCCAGGAACAACGTCACGCGGACCATCGAGTTCGAAATAAGCAAGTTTCGTATCAAGCCATACAACAGCACGGTCAATGTTTACAGTCTCATCAGGCAAGGTAGCCATGTCGGCATGTTGCGTATAGACCAATCCATCAGTTGCAACATCCCGCAGATTAACGGTGCCAGATATGCCGAACCCTCGGCCCTGATATTCATTGTGTGCTATCAGATACTGAACGAGGTTTAGGTTCACAGCACTCTTGAATTCACCGGTAGTCACAACTTGGTTGAAAGTATTCAACGCGATTGGACTTTTTGATGAGGCACTCACGGACTGTGTGAGCTGATACGTGTACGGTGTGTCATAGTAAATGCTACAGGAAACGCTGGTGGGCGTGGTCGAGTAGTTATACACGCCATGCTCAGGAAAATACACGTCTATGCTTGCACCTGAATAGAACTTCCTCAACAGGGTAAGAGAGAAAGGAAACGTCTGTCGTCCTGTCCAGCTATAGCTTACAGAAACATTGCCAGTATTATCCTTTCTGGAGGTAAAGCCAGAGACGGTCGTCAAGGCACTCGCAGCAAACTGTTGATAAAAATAACCACCAGCAGCTGGAGAGGTCTTGGCATAACGCATCACGGCAAGATAGAACTTTGTGCCTGCCGTCTTGCCTGCAACGGGATTGAGGAAATCGTCATTGCCCAAAAAAGCGCGGGTCTTGTTTAGCATCGTCGTTAGACTAGCAGGGTTGGAACTCAAGTTCCCAAGAGAAAAACCATCACGGCTATCAAAGAAAGCCATTTCACGACGATCTAGATCCAGGTTGGGTTTCATTATAAGTTGCATAGCATGTTCCCTAGTGTTGGTTCAGTGTTGAACCCACTCGACCGCTTTAAGCAATTACTTCAATACGATGATCGCGGCTGGACCATACACGCTCACGAATAGCACGAGGCATGATGATACATCCTGATGATGCAGTGCCTGGGTTACGCAGTGAGTCACCGTGCATCTGAAATGCGGAGCGACCAAACATGGTGTTCGCAGCATCAGGCACAAGGTCCATGGCGTAAGGACCAGTCTTCAAACTTTGATGGGGTGGATTAATTGTGTAGTAGCCCACAGGAATAGGTCCCATGCCAACAACGTTCTGGCATTCATGTTTGTTCTTGTACTCACCTTTACCGGCATAACCCTTGGCAACTACTGCGCCTGAGTCGTCACGGAGTTCGCCAGTTGTCTGTTTGTATTGCCACATGTGTGTAGTCCTCTTTAGGAAATGCGTGGAGAAACGACAAAGCCCCAATTAAGGGGCTTGCTGTGTTACGAACGATGATAAACGCCAGCGCTGCGGAACAACTTGAAGACAGCAGCAGGTGTTTTGCCTGCGGACTTCGCCAGTTCTGGTGTGATTTTAGCAATGATTTTGCCAGACTTTTTATCACGCAACGAAACACTGTTATCCATCTCTTTGTCGATCATCAAAGATTCAGCGTGAGTGTGACTGAGCTTTTTACCTGTTGCAGTGTTGATAGCCTTGTACACATCTTTGAGCGACTTCTTATCTTCCTCAGGCAATGCTTTGTAGGCATCGGCTGGGTTTTTAGGAATCGCTGTTTTTGTGCGTGCTTTTGCAGGTGACTTACCATGCAAGAGTTCGAACGGTGCAATGCCAGCAGGCTTTTTAGAAGCAGTGCGAGGCTTGGTAGCTTTGGTAGCAGGCTTGGTGGCTTTGGTACTAGCTGAATCAAGCGCATCAAACTTTTCTTGAGTCGTGAACTTAGGAGCGTACAATCCAGTAACGCCCTTTCTCTTAAAGCCTTTGATATCAGCTTTGACAACAGTGCCAGGGCTGGCGAGATCAGAACTAACGATAGGCATTATCAAGCCTGTCAGTCCGTGCTGCTTTTGCAGATTGCGAATAGTCATGTTTGCATAACGCGCGTCTTTCTTGGCTTGAGCGGCAGCGGCCTTCATTTTCTTGGCTTTGAGTTGTAAGGTTTCCTTGCTCTGTGGCGTCTTTGCGTTTTTAGCCTTCGCGGTTGTCTGGTGATACCCGACATAGTTTTTAACGTATGCGGCACACGCTTTCTGACACGCCTTCAATTGATTTTTGATAGACGTGATTGCAGCGCGTTTAACGCTAGGTAAAATTAAGGTCGTTACACCGCCTACCTTCGCAAATTTAAAACCTTTTGCCCGGGCTTTGGCTCCAGGACTAAACGCTTTTGCTGATTCAGAGCGCTGGACAGCAGTGCCCAGATTGATTGTGATAATTGTCATTATATTGTCCTGAGAAAATGTAGTGTCATGCAAAAAGCCCCAATTAAGGGGCTTATAGTTTTATGCAGATGGTATGCCAATATCACGAGCCACTGCCGCAGCTTCACGACTGGTGATGCCTTCGGCTTTTAAATCAGCAGCTTCCATGGTAAAGTTCTTACGCGTGCTTTCGTTGATGAAAGTAATCTTTGTACCGTACATGCGATAGTGCCACTGTTTGGTCAAAGAGCCTTTAATCTTGTCCTGCACGATGCGATTGAATGCGCTGCGCAAATGCCCATCAACTACAACACGAGGACTGCGTTTCTTGGCCGACTTAGAGCTGGCTGTAGGGGCACCCAGATTGATTGTAATAATAGCCATGATAGTGTCCTGAGAAAATTGATCGTCACGTAAAAAGCCCCAACAAAGGGGCTTATAGATTTAACGCCAAGCGTAAGTTGCTACCGTGCGATCAACTTTGTCATGCTTCTGCAAATTCTTGACAGAGTTTTCAAATTTCTTACGGGCATAGGACGCGCTGCCTCCGAGATCTGTACCGCCACCGTTACCGCCGAAGTTAGCATAGGAGTCCCACTTGCCTGTCTTGCGGTTCAGGTTCATACGATAGCTTGCAGTTCCCAGCTTGTATTCAATGCTGTTGCCTTTGATAACAAACTTGCCTTTAGCAACGCCGCCTTTCTCGACGAGAGATTTGACGACGTTCTTAACTTCTTTCGAAGCAGGGAAGTGGTCATGTGCAGCAATGCTAACCTTGGTGCCTGGGATGCGTTTGGTGGAGAAGCTATCAAGCGGCATGTCGCGGAGCTTAGGAACTTCTTTGCTTGAGTCGCCTGCAAGAGCAGCATCAAGAGCGGAAGATGCATCCTTAGCAGCTTTATTTTCTGCAATGCGATTCCTGCTGCGGCGTAAGGCTTCCGCATGGCTAGGCATTTTGCTCAGGCCTGTAGGAGTTGTAGGACCCTCATACGGCTTAGCTGGTGCTTTCTTGGCTGCTTTGGTAACAGTGCCAGCACCCAGCGCTTCGAACTTAGCGTCAGTGGTGAACTTAGGTTTGAACACGCCACGTTTGCCATCAGCACCGAACTGATCGATCTTAGCAGCAGCCAGTTTCTTGGCGTTAGCCAGAACAGCGTCGTTGATAGCAAGTTTCAGGCCAGACAGCTTGTGGGTACGCGCAGCTTTGTTGGCTTCACGCAATGCAGCTTTAGCAGTCTTGTTCAGCGCACTCACCTGACCTTTAATGGTCTTGGCTTTTACCTTGAGTGCTTTCTTGCGCTCTGGAGTAGAGGCCGCTTCTGCTTGCTTGAGCACACTGGCGTGGGATGCAACAAGACGCAGGGCTTTGCTGCGATCTGTCTTAGCACGTTTCAGATGCGTTTTGATTTCGGTCAGACCGGCACGGGCACTGCTCGGCAGCACCAGCTCCGCATGGCCAGCAACACGAGCAAATTTGTAGTGAGCTTTCTTGGCAGCAGATTCAGATGCAACATCATCGCCGCCCAAGTTGAAGGAAATGATTGACATGTTATGAGTCCTGTTGTTAATTGGTCGGCGAGTATATCGTCCTGAGGGTTCGTTCTCATCTGCAACAGAGTGTTTGGATTCAAACAGTTCACGGAGCTGTTTACCAATTGCCTCTTTGATGCGCAATTGATGTTCCTCATCGTTGTGTGCAGACGGGTCTTGGAAGCTAACTTCGATTTCATTGCGCTGCGGATTGTATACAGCATAACGCAATGGTGCAATGTCCTGCACGGCCATCCAGTCAGCCAGCACGCTGTCCAACAAAGGACTTGGAGCAAGGCCCAGCTCGTTGAGACTGAACATCGCGCTGGACAGTGGAGGCGGACCACTCAAGCTGCGGAACTTGCCTGTGCGCTGTGCGTCAACAATCTGGAGCGCATGATACAAAGTCTGGTACGTGCCATCGACTGCCATGATCTTGCTGGCAGTGCGATACTGATTTGATGCCAGACCAGTACGCGTCAGCTTGATTTTGTTAACAAGATAATCGCCGTCCTCATTAGCTGTGACGTAAGCATAAATTGGATTGCGATCATCACCAGCAACTTGTTCACACGCAAGCACGCGCACCGGATAGCCGGGAGTTGCGATGATGCGTTGGAGCTGCAATGCATCCATTACAGATGCAGCAACGGAGACGACGACTTGGGCCATGCTACACTCCGACGTTTTTGGTGATGTTGATTACGCGAGTAACCCAGCCCCAGAAGTTTTCCTCCTGCGACTTATCGGCGTAGGCAATGTTATACAGCTTGCCAATACGCAGGCCGTTATACACATAGCTGAAAATCTTCATGCCCTCAGCGCCGCGTGCAGACTGCAAGGCAGCTAAGGCATTTAAGGTACCAGGACCGATAGCGCCATCTTCGGCAATATCTTTCCACAGCTTCTGCTGGTTGTTCGATGTGTTGAGCAAACCCTGCAGGGCTTTAGCCGCGGCTCCAGTACCAGAGTTCACGCCGTAGTCAAACACCCACACAGCAAGTGACTGGCTGTATTTTTCCAGCTCGCTACAACGACAACGATCCCAAAACGCTTTTGAGTAAATGTCGTAAGCCTGCTGATAAGTCATATCGCGCATATTACCTGTATAGCCACACTCGCGTGCCTTAGCTTGAGTGACGCCGTACTTAGTTGGACCGCCGCGGTCGTTGGCACGATCTGTGTATTTGTCGCCACCCTCACGGTCAATCACTTCTTTGATTGACTTGTCTTTGAATGCTGTCATTTTCTTACCCTCCTAGCAGGTTGGTAAAAATTACTATCAAAGACAAAAATGGGCGGCACAAGGCCACCCAAGTCTATCTGCGACGATTACGCCACATAGTTACTGCAAGAGCTACTGAGGCAACAGCAAGTACAACACCGCTGCCAAGCAATTCCGTTTGATAAGCTGTTAACGGATTATAAACCACATTAAAACTCCATTGACTAGGCCTACGTCTACGACATAGACCCACCTCAGCGTTGTGCTGGGATTCATTTCAGCTACACGCCATTCATAGATGTAAGCGGACAGCAACACAGCCACAACAAGAACACTGGACGCAGGAATGCTGAGATTGCCGGGCACTTCCATAAACACGTTCATGATGAGACTGACACAAATAGCCACAAACAACAGCAACCAGAACTGGTCACGGGCCTGAGTAATGTTGCGATGCATAACGGCGCAGGCGACAAGTGACAAGATCATACACACATCAAAATCTGGAGATTGTATTGTCACTTCTCGACTCCCTGATTGCCTACACGGGCATCAACAATGTTGTCCACTTTTTCCACGTTGCCACGAATATAGCCCAGCTCAAACACTTGAACGTCGTGGCGTAATACCGCTTCACCTATTGTGTCGCACTTACCACTTTTGAGATCCATAAAAGCAGCGCACAGTCGGCGAGTAACAGGCTGAGCCATGATCTTGGCAAGTCTGTGTCGGTTGATTGGACTCAACTTAACAGGCAGGCTATCAATCATTTTGTTCACGTCAGTTTTACCACCAGCATAAATCCACTGACAGATAGCTGAGGTCACTGGCTTTTGATGCGTCTTTGAAGGCAGGGTGTAGATGAACGTCATCAGGCTGTGCAGCAAACTGTTGGCGATAGCACGACGCGTTATCTCTTCCAGATAGCTGCCGATGGGTGTCATGCGTGCTCGAACGGGAACTGCCTCGTCCAGGTCAACATCAACATCCAGACCGTAGTTCTTTAAGACTCGGCGATTGCCAAACACAAACACGATGTGATCACTGAGGTCGCGAATAGCAGCAGCGTTGCGATCATACTCTCTTGTACCTACGATAAAGATGTGTTTGCGATAACGGCCGTTGGGATCAAGATAGCCGGACTGTGGTAAAAAGGTTACACGGTCTACCTTGTGGGTGCGCAACAGCCATGCCCTGACCTGCTCAGGGCTTTTGTCAGTTACTGCAATGACAGGCATTTATATATCCTTTAGCGGGTTTTCTTCTGGGCTGATTCTCAGGAGACGCAAGCGCAGTGCTGCGGCAACCTCAGGATGAGCATACAAACACGTTGGGGTAATGCGTACATCCTGTCGAGGCACAATGGCCGTCGCAGGAGCCCGTTCACCCAAGAGGTAATACTTCAAGCGCTGCCACACTGTGGGCGTGATCGCAACTTCACGAATCATGCGAACATCGTCAACAACTCGGTGGTGCTTGTACGGCAACATGTCCTGAGTTATTTCCTCAAACGTTTTGTACACTATCATTTACAGCCTCCCTTCCTCGATTGTTCTAATTGTTTTCGGTAGTGCGGATGAATGTGCAAGGTGTCGTCCTCAACCCACACTTGACGTGCAGGTCTTACACAAGTCTTGTACTCTGTCTTGGAAGAACCAAACAGTCTTCGCAACCAAGATACGTCAATCTCCAAGCGAGTGGAGGTAACTACCTGTGGGTCATAAACAACGTGATACTTGCGGAAGACTTGAGGGTTATGCAAAACAAGTTCTAAGGAATACACCGAGCGCGTTTTCATACACTAACCTTATCCAGAGTAGATATGCCTTTCTCTTTTGTCACTGTCCAGCGATTCTCAGAGAAGCCATCATCGAGTGGTGTAATCCAAAAGATGTTTGGCACAATCTGTTTGAGTATCGGCAGGAAGTTCTCGCGCATGTGATCGATAACACTCTCACTGCAATGAGACTCAGGTTCATCCAACACAATAAAGTTTGTGCGACGTGCCTGAGGAATAAATGGCATAATGGCGATTGCATACAACAGGCGGAAGCAGTTGCTCTCAGCACCACTCATGATGCTTATGTCCGTTGTCTGCCCAGCAGTAACGCGAGTCACAAGTGCCAACACACCTTGCTTGCTGGTGGTCAAAGTAAAGTGCATTGGTTCCGGGAACACAAGTGGACTGTACTCGTTGAGCTTGTTCTCTATCTGCTTCAATCTGCCTTCAACTGCTTTGAGTTTCAGACTGGTATTGCTGTAACCTTTGTACAAGATCTCAAACAGCTTGCGTTTCTCAATCAGAGGAAGGAGTTTCTCCAGCTTAGCGTTGAGGCTGTCTAAGGTTTCTTGATGGTGGTCGAACTCCTGCAACTTGCTTTTTAAGTTCTGCACCTTTGTCTCACGTTCAGCGATTGCTGAGGTGAGTTCCTTCATTGCTGCGTCCGCTGCCGCATACTGCTTGTCAATGGACTTGAAGCTGGTCTCAGGACGTTTGAATGCCTTGAGTGTCTGCTCAAGTTCACGCAGGCTTTCGAGATCTTTGATGCGCTGCTTGACTTGTTTCCTGCTGCCCTCAGGCTTCTTAACCTTTTTAGGACGGCGCAATGATTCAAGTTTGGTTGTCAACTTATCAAACTTCTTTGCCTGTTCAAAGTCGGTTTCGATTTGTTCAATCTTGGCACGCACCTTGTCCAGACTTTTCTTCAACTGCTTTTTACTGTGCTGAGGACGCTCAACTGGATCAGCTTGGAGTTCTTCCAACTCAGAGCTAAACACATGGTAGATGATATCGTGGTCGCAGTCTGCAACAGTCTTCTCAGCACGCACCTTAGCTTTGCCCAAACTCTTTATGTCAACGTCCTGACTACAGGTAGGACAGGTTGTGCCGTCATCAAGATGTTCGTGCAGTCTGTGGTAGGCTTTGATTACTGCTCTGGCTTCTGCTCTTTCTTCCTCAGCTTCTTCACGAGTTCGCTTAGGCTTTTTGCGCTTAGCCAGTTCGTCAGCCAACTCCTGGAGTCGTCCCTTGTAGGAGTCGTAGGCTTGTCCTTGCTCATCAAGGTCTTCCAAGTCTTGCTCAATCTGTTCCTCTTCCTTGATCAAGGCACCGTGGCGTTTCGCCAGCTTTTTGGTGTCTACGCTTTCTGACAGACCAAGCTCTGTGATACGCGACTCAAGCTCCGTGCGAGTCTCTTTATATTCTTCCAGTTCTTCCGCATAGTCGGCATAGTCTGCAAACTGTTGGAGTTGAACACGCAACAGCTTTAACTCTGTGCGGCTGTCATCTGACTCAACACCTAGTTGTTCAATCTTGGCCAACGTTGCTTCATACTGCTTGGCATTGTTGCGTACAGTACTCAGTTCAACAAAGCTCTGGTACATTTCGTTGCGCTGCTCTTTGAGAGTGTCGCAACGGGCGATCATCTTCTTGAGGCGCTTGCGGTCTTTCGGACTGATCTTGATTGCGTTCTGCTTGCGTTGAGTAACATCAAGCATGTCCGCCAGACCTTTGGATTCAGTCTCTGCATCACGGGCAGCGTCCAGCTTTTCTTTCAGCTTGGCACGAATGCGGTCATACACATCAAGATTGAACACGTTGGTCAGATACTGGAGACGCTCACTCGGTGTTGCACGCTGGAACGGATGAGGTACCTGCGTTGTGATATAGGCATAGCTGTAGAACTCTTCCCTGTTGAGAGGAAAGTGTTTCTCAATCCAGCCACGCGCAACGTCCTGACGATCTACTTTCTGGTCTTCGCCGTCGTGAGTAACCTGATACTTCTTGGCTGTCTGCAACACGGTAATGTCTTTGCCATCAGGTGCGCCCCAAGTAAGTTCGATTTCACTTTCCTTGTTGCCCAGCATGTTGGTCTTTGCTTTCTTGGTCATTGCCAAGGGGTCTGCTTCATACAACAGATTTGGAATACTACCAAACATCAAACTCTTGCCAACACCGTTACGGTTGTCTTTGAGATTCTGACTGTCCTTGTTCAGGCCACTGATGGTTACAAACCCTTCATTATCGAGGTCTTGAAGATTCAATTCCTCGTAGACGCCTACTTTTTTAAGACGTATAGACTTTAGGCGAATGCCGTGCTGCATCAATCGGCCTCTGTGATTTCATCAACGTGCAGACCTTCCAGCCCATTCTGTCGGGCGAGTTGATCTAGTTCTCTGTCCGTAAACTCACGGGTTCCCTGAGCGACAACAACGATCTCATCATTGCCATCAATGTCATGAGTTGACTTGCGATAGTACGCACGGTGAATGATAACGCGATGTTTAGCCATAGTCAGGACCACACTGAGGTAGGTTGAACCCAAACGTCTGCGCCATACTGAGCACGGAACTGATCGAGAGTTTGTTCGGACACAGGACAAAACGTCTGCTCCAGGACTTCTACTTCAACGATTGGCTCGTTGGTGTACGGGTCAATGTCTGGAACGTGACGGCAGATTGCGAATGCTGAGTGAGGCTTAAAATGTGACATATCAGAAACCTGTTAAGATACAAGACTATGCCCAATATTTACAGAATTTTCTCATGGAACGACAAAAGGACCACCAGCAGGCAGTCCTTTGTTTTATAGCTTCCTCAGCTTCTTGCGCTTGTCTGGGTTGGCACGTTCAGGACGTTTAATCTGATTGGCAGACTTGCGTGCCTGAGCAATGCGGCGTTTGAGATCTTCGCGCTGACGCTTGTTGCTGTCGTTGTCCTGATCGGTACCTTCAAGTTTCTTCAAACGGTCAAGCTGTTCAACCATTCGATCAATTTGTGCAGCACGTCCCAGCTTTTGCTGGTGGACACGCACAGCATCTTGTTGAACCATGCGGCTACGTTGTGCTTGTCTCATCTTCTTTCTGGCAGGAGCAGGGTCACGCCCTTTTGCCTGTGCATCGCTTACATCTTTTCTGGCTTCTGTTTCATTGCGCTTAGCATTTTGGAGATCGTTTTTGCTGTTCTCCAATGCCTTCTTTTGATTCTCAGTCATCTTTGAATCACTGAGACTGATAAGAATTTCCATACGTGCTCCAAAAGAAAAGGGGATGAGCCACGCTTGGTGAGTCATCCCCTATTGGTCAAGGTGCGCTATACACCCGGCCTTCTGGCCTACCATATTTGATAACCCTGCTGTGGTCACAGGGAGATAGGGATCACCTCCAAACGCACTACTCATGCAGATGCTGTGTGCCATGCCAAATGCCTTCGAACAAATCGTTTAACATCTGGCTCGACGCCAATCTCACGGTAATAGTTTATAAGCTCTTGCTCACTACGGAACCACAGCAAGTCTTTGCCCAGAAAGGGAATGACAATATACTGGTGGCGGCCCAGCACGTTAACGCTGAGGTAGGTATCCCCGTTGTACTGATTATTAGCGATGGGTAATACTGACATTATCTCACGAAAGTCTGGAGCTGACACTAGGCTTTTTGTGCCTATGCTCCACACTGCACCATTTTGTCCGTCATGTTTTATAATCACAGGTCCCATGCAAGATACAAACCGCGCGACTTCTTGGCCGTTAACGCGTTGTGCACCAAACATAAAGCGTGCTAGATTCTTGAGATCAGAAGAAGTGAACGGATGCTTAACTGTGCAGCGGTCTTTACTTAAACTAAGTAGACCGGACATATACAACCCCTTGTTGGCTTGCAGCCTCATCACTATACGACTAAATTAGCAACAGGACTGAGTTTCGTGAATGGAAACAGAAAAGGGAAGGCTTGCGCCCTCCCCTTCAAATTAGTCCCGAGACTTGGTCTTCTTTTTCTTCTTCTTCTTTTCAGATTTATCTGCTTTGGCGTCTTCAGGCATGGACAAGGTGCTCATCTTGCCTTCATTGAGATCTGCCATCAGGGTCATGACCTTGGACTCAATCATGATCTCTGCTGGAATGCTGGTGGTGTTAAACCCAATCTCAGATTCAGCCAGTGCAGTTTGCAGATAGATCAAACGCACAGGGTTAACGTTGATCTTGTTCTGCTTGGCCATGTTGAGGAACATCTTGAGGCCAGCCGTCTGCCACTTGTTCGTCTCAGCCATGTGACCGATGATGCCGTGAATAACCCAACGCGCTTTCATCACAATGCCACGCGGGTTGTTTGCCTCACGAATAAACTGGACGACACTGATAAGGTCCATATCGAGATACGCACCAATCATCTGAACTGCTTTAGCTTCCATTTCGATTTCTGGATCAGCTGAGGCAAGTTCATTGACCAATGCCTTATCAAACTTCTCACCGCCAACTACAGACGAGTAGATCGTTTGCAACATGCCGATTGCACCACGCATCTGTCCACCAGCATACTCTGCCACTGACTTGATCGCTTCTTCTGCACGTTCACGCGACTTGTCTTTCTTAGGCATGATGCCTTCTGTTTCAGCAATCTCGGTCAGACGCTTGGCGATAACATCGAGTTTGATTGGCTGAATAGGAAGGTTGGTAGCACGACTGACGATAGTCGGCTTCATCTTCTCAGGGTTGGTTGTGACAAAGATCCACACAGTGTGCTCTGGCGGTTCTTCTGTTGTCACAAGGAACTTGGACTCTGCCTGAGGACTCATCAAGTGTGCTTCGTCGAGAATGTACACACGACGTTTGAACATCGGACTGAGTTCAGCACTATCAATGATCTTCTGGCTGCCGTCTACTTTACCCCAATCGCCACCCATGTCGTAGCTCAGGATATCTGGATGCGCGTCTTTGCCCATGTCAGCCATCTTACAGCTACGGCATTTACCACAGGCGGAGAACGTGTCACAGTTGATGTACTTGGCCACAAGCCGTGCAAACGTTGTCTTACCAGAACCATAATGACCAGTAACAAGAATGGTCGCAGGCACGATACCGCTCTTGGTCCAGCCTCGGAAGATCTTAACGATGTGGTCTTGACCCACGTAATCTTCAATTACGCGTGGACGGTACTTGGCAGCAAAGTTCACGGTCTTGAGTTCAACTACCTCACCGCCTTTGCTGCTCTTTTTCTTGCTTGACTTCGGCTCGTCATCACTCGCGCCAAAGCTCCGCTGTTTCTTGTCTTTTGCCATTTTTGAAAATACCCTTCGTGAGTTTACTCATATTTACAGATTTTCCATGTCCATAGACAAAAAAAAAGGGACAGACCAAATCCATGGCTGTCCCGTATATAAAAGCAAAAGCAAAAAAGACACGATGTTCTGGAGGATGAATCCAGAGGGTATTTGCAGTGTGGCATCTACAAATTCAGGCAACGAAAGCAAGTCCAGGTTCGAAACGTGGAGTCACTTCTGTGTAATCTTGGTAGGCAGCATCGTTCTGCTGGCGGGCACGGTTCACACGTTCAATCTCACGTTGGACGTCAGAGTAACTGCGGATATTGCTGCGTACAGTGCGGGTTTCAAATGTGCCATCGTGGCGAACCAAATCCACGACAACACGATAACAACTTCTGTTCATGTTAGTCTCCATTAATAGGGCCTTTCAGCCCTAGAATTATCTGCTGCTTTATATTTACAGAAAGCAGCCACATGTGGAGGCTAAGACAACTCTTATTTTTTAGCCAGTGGATCAGTGACAATCTGAGGCTGAGGAATCTGGTCTGTTTTAGCACCGAGACGCTCAAGCCCTGATTTAATGTCCTGCACCAGGTCATGCATTTGCTGAGCAACGCCAGCCACCGCTGTGGCAGATTGCTCTACCGAAGTCAGGCGGCCATCAAGCCCATCAACAACAGAGCTGAGTCGGTCAGTCTGCTGCTTAACGGTTGCTTCAAGGTCTTTGCGCGAGTTTTCGAAGTCCTGATAATAACGCTGCGATTCGTTGGGATGGCGTTTAGTCCACCACACACCGAATGCAAACATACCAATAGCAACGATCACTGTAACGATTAACCAAGCAAGTGTGGTCATAAGGAAATCTCCGAGGATAGTTATTAAACCAGCCAAGGAAATATGACCAGGGCTGGCGTGGTTCAGCCCCATGCGTTGAGGACTCCAATACACACTCGTAAATGCATATTGGAGTCCACCCAGTGAGCAACGCGAATCAATCAACTGGGCTTTCTCCCCCTCAGTTTAAGGCGCCTAGAGGGATTGCGGCGCCCGAGAGAGTCTTACACCTTTGTGCGCACGGCTGACGACGGCACAGGTAGCACTGTTGGCATCAGCGTGCAGCGAGGTTGCTCTGCTCAAAACCAGCATGACGGTGCTGGTCAGAGTGTCCGCCTAACGAGGCAGCTCCAGGTTATGCAGGACACGACTCTCACTAATAAGCCATCTAACACCGCTGACCGTGAGAGCATGAATTGGTTGCGATGCGCACAATGCACAAAAAGGAGAAGGGCCAGAGGGATTGCTTCCAGCCCTTCTCAAACGTGCAGAAGAACACTCCGTGTCCTTCATTTGTTACGCTATTTAATTAGTGAAATTTGCCGAAGTGGCTAAGATTTTTCTTAACTATTTATGGCACTAAGGTCGCGTTGCATTTGCTCGATGGCGTCAAAGAATTCATCGCGCTCAAAGGTATCAATGCGGTACGGATGTGGGATGTGACTGTTCCAAGGTTGATTCTGGAGCAATACATTACTAGGCAGGGGTCTGGACTGGTCAAAGATTGGTTTGTCGTCAACAAGGATAAAGTTGTTGTGCCCAAACATCTGTTGGAGATACACCAACTTGTCTTTGGTGGCTGCGTCATAGGGATCTATAACGTGTAAGCGGCCAATCAAGTTGTGCAGGTTATTCTGCTCCAGACTTCGGACGGTGTATAAGAATCCACGTTCATTGTAACCACGATGTGTGCAGACATGTACCGTACGGCCAGAAGCACGCAACAGGTCAAGAGTGTTTGCCACAAACGGACGCAGTGGTACGTGTAACATAAATTCAGCGCTGGCCAACAGTTCAAGGAAATGAGGTCCAGCGTTAGCTGCTGTGAGGTAATGACCTTGACAATCCACGCCACGACTTTTCAGATACTGATCAAAGTATGGGTAGGTCGCAAACGCGGTATCGTCAAGATCAACTACAATGTCTTTTATAAACATTAATGTTCCACGCTGGGTAGGAGCAAGGGCAGTCCGTTGATCATTGCCAGAGTGAGATTAAATTCGCAGTAAGCACGAACAAAATCATCATGGTTGCCCATAATAGTACACTCTTCATCCTCACTGATCTCGAAACTGTCACGGCTTATCAGGTCAAGCCCGTAGTTCCGTGACGGTACCATTTCGTGAGGATTGATCATCCACATCTGCCCTGCTGTTTCAACAATGTGCCCGACGTAATCGGTACGGCCACGTCGCACAAAGCGCAACATGGGACCAATGTTTGACAGTGCTTGGGTCAGTTGCTGTTCGTTCAGATCAACTGAATGCACTACATCATCGTCGGAGAAATCAAAATCAAAGTCATCATGCTCTACGCTTTGCATCAGGTACTACTCCTTTGAGACCACGTATTACCGAGGGGCTCATACCGATTAACATCGATCGGCCAACCGAAGTATGCATACGTTGGTTAACTGCGAGATTAACTAGGTTGTCCACTACAAAGTCAATGTCTTTACCTATCTTGTTACAGACATGGTTGATCATCGCCTCGCTGGGTTGAGCAAAGAACGTTAATATCTCGGCGTCGTGCAGAATCTTTCCTTCATCTGTCAACGGCGCTAGTGGCGTCTCTTGGTCTCTGATGTAACTCGTAATAACAGGACCTTCAATTTTATTCGACAAGTTGCCGAACACCTGAACGAGATTGAGTGCCGATGCAACACTGTACTTGTGTTCAACGGCAACCATTCGCAAGAAAAGGCTTGCAGCCAAAAGATTGTGGTCGATGCGCAGACGTTCCGATGTCAGAGTCAGAATATCGTGCGACAGGCCAACCACATTCAAGGCAAAATCTCGGGTGTACATGGAGTGTTGCTTGTTGTGTTTGTCAAAGAACTGGGTGGCGGTTACCAATCCAATTCGTGCCAACAACAACTCTCCTTTTACGCTGTTGATGTTATACACAGCATCACTCGGCGCGTACTTCTTTCAGGCTGTTCTTGATTGCCTTGCGCAGTGTCTTGCCAACGTCAACACCAGACACATGTCGGGCAAACGTATAGGCAAACAGGCTTGGGGCATTCTTCATTGCAGCCTTTTCAAGATCAGGACGCCCTTCGGCAACCTCAATCTCTCCCGGCCACAAATCAGCAACTGACGTTCCGTCCTGCTGTGCCATGAGTTCCAACTCTCTGACTGAGATAGAACGTTGTCTGGCGATTGATCGGAAGATCAGATCGACAAACGGCAACAGGTCTTCGGACACCACATTCTTAACATCTTTCGCATCACCAGCGTGGAGGAAGTCTTCAAGCAAACCTGCCAAGACTTCTTTATCCAAACGATGAACATTGCGCAACTTGTTGAACAGGACGAGCCAGCGAACTTTGCGCTTGGAACTTAACAGGTGAGTCCAAATGCTTTCGCCAATCCCATACAGCAAGCGGTTATAAACATCTTCTCCGACGTGGGTCGAATCGAGGTATACTGTGAGTTCGTCCTGCCACTCTTCCTTTTTAAAACGTGAACGGAAGGTGTGAGTCTTGCTGCCGCCCTGCTGAACAAAGTTGATAGCCGTCATGCGGCGAATAGCCTCATGCAGGTTATACTTGTCAACGATTTTGGGCAGGCGCTTGAGACCAACACGGGCAGCCTTACGAACTTCATCAGGGCGTCCGTACAGATGCATCTTGGGCAGCGTGCTGATATCAGGCAGGCTGTGATACGGTCTGACGGTAACGCCAAATGCGCTGGCACCAGGTTCAGGGTCAGCGCCAAGAACGCAGAGCACGTCTACGCTTGGACTAAATTTGATTGTCTCTACTTCGCTCTTGTGCATGGTATTTGCAAGGATGCCAACTGTTTTACCAGTGGCCAGTACCAACACGTTTTTGTTACCAGAGCGAACCACGAGATAATCATTCTCGTTATGTTTCATCTTTTATCCTGAGAATGTTGTTTCTCGTACAATCAAATTACGACGGTACGAATGGAATTTACAGAAACGCTCATATCGAACGTGTTGAGACTTTTCTTAATCTTTTGCAACGCCTCTTCCTGATGTGGAAGGAGTTTAACGCGGACGTTCTGCAACGCGGGTTTGGTCGGACGACGGCCTGTTGGACTACGCAGATTTTTGTTCATCACTTGCTCCAGTGTATTCAACGCAACTGTTGGGACACGCACCGCACCACGTGCCGGGCTTACAAGCTGTGGTGTTTGCGGCTTGCTGTGAGTCATCAAGGACAATCACAAGCTGCTCATACCATTGATCGGTATCTTCGAGTGCGAGACAGATGCTGGACAGCCCTTGATTGGACGCCAGCATCTTATCGATCACAATATATTGAGGACAACCTAACTCGCTTAGAATTTGTCCGACGCCCAAAGCTGGTGGCACCACATAACGGTCTACGTCTTGGCGCAGGAAGCGATCATCTTTTGTAATGACTGCAACCTCGAAGCCAGCAAGGTCCATGTTGTTGCAAAACACTGTGTCGAACTGCCGATAGGTTGACGAGCTGACACGCACTTCAACAACATTGAGGCCCATGGGATTGTCTCTGATCACCGTACAGTGAAAGCCAATCTCATCAGCCATGGAGCTAACCAGCTTATTAATAATGTCGGACATTCTAGGCGATGCCTCTCTATGATGCGAAGTGAATCAAGAACTGCACAGGTCGGACACGAGGATTATGTACGGCTCTCAGCAATTGCTCAAAGCGAACGTCACGACCGCGCAGGTAGTTTGCGTTGTCAAACACGATCAGGCTGTACGGTGGCTGCGATTGGGCAGATGCACCAAACTGCTCGAAAATGTTTGGCTCCCGAGATTCTCGGAGCTGCTTACACATACGGCCGTAACCCGCAGCATCGTGAATTATAAAAGCGTCACAGTTGCAACTAGGGTCAGTGACCTGAAACAAGTCAGGCTCACGGGTGCCGATGTACAAACAATGTGCGTGTGGGTACTTCTCCATAAAGTCCATCAGGAGGTACTGAGCAAACACAGTTGCACCGCTGCGCTGAGGCAAGTGGAAGCCCAGCGTGTGGAAGTCCCGCATTGTTTCAAACGAGATTTCCATTGACTCGACTGTTTCTTCGATTTGCCCTGGCGTTGGACGAATGCGTTTGTCTTCGAGTTCATCGTAACTGATTTTGCCAATGGCTGCCTGAAACTCACGGTCACCATTAAGCTGTTCGTCAACGTAGTGATAGGCAGATCGCTGGACGTTTTCAAAGGCACGTTCTTGTGCTGTCTGAATAATCGTGAGCAATGACTGCTGGACAGGGTTGAGTTCAATCATGGTAGTTCCTTACTCTTCGGGATCAAGTCCCAGTTTACGACAAAGGTCCTCGAACTCGTCTTCCGACATAGTATCGAGGCAGGAGTTGCGAAATGCGTCCCAGTGTTCTTCGGCAAAGCGACGCACCGCGTGGAGTTCATCTTCATTGAAATGAGTCATAGCACGTTCCTCTATTAGTCTGGCTTGATGCCCAGATCGATTAAAAGTTTTCGCCACTCAACGTCGCTCATTGTGGCAGGACGTCGTTTTGGTCCTAAGCCTGGTCCAGTCTTGCCTGGAAGATCCCGGTCAGAGTGTTCAACAAGGCCTTTCTTTAAAAAGGCAGGCAGACCAAAATCGTTGTGCTTAACATAAGCATTAATACCAACATGCGCGTGACTTACTCGCGGCTTGGTGGGATTCTTACGCCGGTGTTCTGCATCAATATCGTCAAAGATACCAACGGCACGGCAACGACGGTAATTGGGATGAACACTGATATGTTTGACGACGGCTGTCATGTTTTACCTCAATCAGGTTTATCGAGAAGACGATCTATTTCCCACTCCATGTAATCGTCAGGGTTCCAACTTGAGGGATCATCAGGATGATAATCATCAGGATCGTACAGCCCTTCAAGATTTGGAGATACGTCTCTGTGGTAAATGTGCTCGCAGGCAGTAGCACTATTAGATTCGAAATTGGGGATGCAGAAGACAGGAAGACAAAAGCGTAAAGGAAAATCTTTTACGATAGTCTTTTCAACATCAGCATCATCGTCTGTCCATGGGACGTGGATTTTTTCTTGAGCTTGGACCAAAGCAAAGTAGCGTTCGAATTTCTCACGGTCTCCGTATTGCTCCCAGCCTAACAACATGCGGTTCAAAAACACATGTTGGCTGATATCGAATTTTTCATACTCTTTGGTAATCACTTCAAAACAGCTAACATCAGGGTTCTGAGCAATTCGATACTCAAGGTAGATTTCCATCTTGACGGCGATGCGTAGTCGAGATTTTATGCTCAAGCTATAAGGGCTTCGCTTCATTATTCGTCACTCATAAAATCTAAGGCATCGGAGAATCGTTTGACAACAAACTTAGCAGTGCCGGAAACAATTCCCTCAGGACCGGTCTGCATCAAAGCACCGTCATGCTCCAACGAGAAAACTATTTGAACGTTATCACTCAGGATAGCGTCAAACAGCCTTTTTGATTCTATGCCCGAAATCTGATGGCTCATCGTACTTCGGCACAAGTTGCGCTTACCCATTCCAACATGAGTGTTTGGGAGAAATGGGGTATGTGTATCATTGCGTAACAGAGGGCCCTCGCGAGTAATTCGAAATTGCTCAACGTACACGGCACTAAGTTTTCGCAGTGCTTGGATAAATGGAATACAGGTGATGTTCCACGTTTCCAAGAACTGATACACCTCATCTTTGTTTTTGAAATGAGGACGCAGGGCTTTGTAGGTGCTGCTCTTAGGACTCTTGACCAAAGTGCTGACACTAAACAAAGTGGCATAGAAACAGATTTTGGCCAGCTTTTTAGGCAGGCCAACTCTTTCAGCTATATCATTTACAGAATTGATATCCGCTAGAAATGAACACTCAATGCCATACTTAGCCAGCTCCTCACGAATGATATTCAACTGGCTGCTTTCCATATCCCAGTTGGTGCCCACAACACTACACCTCTGTTTGAGAATTGCAGGGAAGCTCTGGAAGCCTCCTCCTTCTTCAAACAGGCGTCCTCCAATTCGAGCCAGCTTGTACGCAGGGTAATATCGAATGACGAGAGGTTTGTCTGACACTATCTGAATCGGACCGTTGATGATCGCCAGTAGACAGTGAAGCACCTGATGGAACTGACGTTGAGCCTTGTCAGTTTTACGAAAGCTCTTTGTCTCCAGGTATTCTAAGATAGGGTCGATTGCAATTTCATTAGGCCCCAGCTTCTTCAATACCTTGAGATACAACTGTCTGGCTTTGCGATCTTCATTAGCCCGCAACCGTTCAAGATCGTGTTTGCGCCTTTTTAAAGGGCGATTAGCATTGACACGTATCTCCTCAAGAATCGTCAGGCCAAAGTTCTCCTGAACAACTTGAACAGGACTGTAGTAACGGGTCAGCTCCAAAATCTCACGGCTAGACCTAGGTCGTTGTGGATACATCTGGGCGATATGAACGCTTTTGACGCGATACTCACAACTCATGCCAGGACCATTAGCAGTTTTCTTTTTGTAGCCCTTGCGGTCGATAACACAAGCCACCAGCCACTCCAAGGCACGAGTAAAGTGTTTTGGAGTTCTGTTTAACATTTTAGGGCCTACAGGACCCCGTTTAGCATTTTTACAGCCAAAAACCATCGGCAATTCGCGTCTACCGAGTTTTGCGCTGATTGGCACCCAAACTGTGCCAAATTTCTCAAATCTTTTCTTTTTCGACGGATACAAGGAGCTTTGGAGCACATGCCAGAAAAACAGATTGATTTGGCGTCTGTATTCGTTTTCGAGCTTGGCTGGACCGTCATACGGACAACGATCAACAACGTTTTCTTTGACCCACTTTAAGGGTTCCAGCTCCTGGTAGGTGGGATTCTTTATCAAGAACGCTTCGCGCTTCTTGTCTGAGGAAGAAGACATTCGAATCTCCTGAATGGAACTTCTTTTTTACGTTTTCTTGTTTTATCTTTACAGTTTTAGCTACGCTATCTCGAAGCACATACAAACCTCAGCTGGCAGGCAGGAGAGGAGGACAGGCAGGCAGGAAGGGCAGGGCACAGATAAGCACAAGCTACGCTTAATAGATACAAATACAAGAAGGCTTTAGGTGGTCTCCATTTTATATTTGATGATTTTGCGCCACAGCTCACTGCTCAACAGATCCCACTGTCCAGGGCGTTTAACCCTGCTCCAGGGCGATCTCCACCCATCTGTCAAATGCTCCCTAGCGGATGTAAATTTTTCGCTTAAATCTAGCCAAAACTGTCCATTTTCTGACCAAAGGCGCCTAAGCTCATGTTTCAGCTCTGAAAATCCCGATTAAAACAGGATTTTCAGACGAATCTTAGGGCCTTTGAAGTGGCCGATATTACTTTTTACGGCTCACCACTTTGTTCAGCTTGACGCCAATAGACGTCAGAATGCGCTGGACAGTCTCACCGTCATGATTCTTAATCGCTGCGGCCAGCTGATCACCCTGCTCACGGCTCAATTCAGGCATGATCAGCTTCAACATTTGGCTGCGTGCTTTAGCTGATGGGCTTTTACCACGAGATTCACTGGCCATCATGGTAGTAGCAGGCACGCCTTCACGTTCCTCAATGGTAAGCATTTCGCCCTGAGGCACGTTCTTAACAATGCGATGTGGGCCCTCGCCACGCAGGATAGCTGCCAGACGTTCGCCCAAAGGTGCAAAGATGCGCTCAAATTCAGTTCGCGGTTCCCATTTGTCGTCGTTGCTGTAGGTGAACACCTCTGTATCGCTGAGGTTCTCGCCTTTGTTGCCTAGATTGGCTGCCTTGCGTGCTAGATCCCGGCCCGTCTGTTGCTCATCATCCGTTTGCTGACCACCACGCACAGCTTTAGGCCCGGGTTCAGCACGGAAATCAGTGTTATCCGCGCCAACACGCTTGTCCGTGAGACGAGACTGATCCCCAATGGCTGTAGGCTTAACATCGCGTACCGGATCAGGATTGTTTGTTGAATCGTTGATCGACTGATTCGGCGTTACATTAGGCGGCTGAGTAACAGAGTTTTCACGGCTCACGCTTAAACGAAGTTTCATTGCATTTCCTCTTATCGGACAATAAAGCCCTTGTCGATGTTGTATTGGATTTCTTTGCGTTGAACAGGACGCGTTGTCGCAACCCATTCCCATGCCTGCTGGCGTGAGTTACGCTTTTTAGGAGCCTCCATGACCTTGAGAACATAGTTCCTGTCTGGCAGAACGATAATGTCCTCAGGTTCAATCATGCCAACTGATGCCGGCAGGACAACTGTGAGATTACCCACAGTCAGTTCCTGATCGTAGTTCAGCACGTTGGCTTCCTCGCTGATGTTGCAGCGCACTGCCTGCACACCCTGATCGAAAATCATAACGCAGTGCGTGAACGTTTCAACATTGCGGACGCGAATGATAATATTCTGTCCACGATGCTGATCAAGCAAGGCCATTGTGAGTTCGGTAGGCTGGTTGTTGATAACAGCCATCGGACGATACTCGGCACTGTACAGCTTGTCGTTTTCCCTGATGCTGTATTTCACTGTCTTGAAATACTTGGGCACGGTAACGTCGAAGTCAACATATCCGTCCTTGCGTACCTGCCTGAACAGCAGTGGTGCAACGCTGGGGTCAAGGCTGTAGCCAACAAACTTGTTGACGTGGTGGTGAGACATTACCACGTACTGGTAACCCACAGCAGCAAAGCCCGGCTGTACGCCCTGACGATAGCAGATGCCACAGTTAACAACGTTGCCACCATCCCAGCGCGTGTCAAACTCATCGCCGTCTGTCGCAAGATCAACTGCGTCAATCATGGCACGTCCAGCAGGATTGATATCGTCCAGAGATACGGCACTTGACGAACCGCCGCCAAACATAGTGCGGTTGGCAGGAGTGATTTCAACGTTGCGCTGGTGGATATCCGATTCACGTCCAACAGACTTCAAACCACCAGCCGTATCGCCTGGCAAGTTGTCAACGCGGTTGCAGCTACACACCAGACCAAACTTGGCTTTTTTGTAGATGATGCAGCGGGTAGAATCCACAGCCAGTGCCTGTTCCACCTTGGACTGCACGGCAGGTATGATACTATCCATCCTTTTTTGGACACGTTCTCCTTCAAAGGTTTTGTAGCGGGTAAACGGAACATTTTTACCGCGTTTAATCCAGCTCATATCGTTCTCCTCTAGTGTCTAAAATTAGTGATCTTCTCATTTATCAATCTTCCTAGAGATTCTTATAAACTTTATAATATATAAGAAGACATGAGGAGAATCCCAATGAGTAAAAAACCAAGAGCATATAGCATTAGCGACGATGTGTTTAATGCAGTGCGCAAACGCGCCTTGGAAGAGAGCACTAAGAAGGGTAAACGTGTGTCGGAATCGGAGATTGTCGAGAAGACACTGAGAAAGGCATTTGTACGATGATCGGTTTCGTAGGACTTAAAGTCCGACTATATCCAACAGAGGTCCAGAGAAGTCTTATTGAAAAGACCTTTGGCTGTTGTCGAAAAGTTGCTAATGCTATGCTGGCAAAAAGAATTGAAGTGTGGACAGCGGAGCAGAGGACAATCGCACGAAACAAATTTATCAATGCTCTGCCTAACTTGAAGAAAAAGTTTCCATGGCTGAGTGAGGTTGATAGTCAAGCATTACAGCAGGCTATCATCGACATGGATAAAGCCTTTGTCGCTTTCTTTGACAAGAAAAGTCACTTCCCTCAATTTAAATCCAAGCATGGGCCACAAGCGTTCAGATCAACTCAGCAGAATAGAGTTATGGACGATAGCCACATAAAAATAGGCAAGACTGGTGTTGTGCGTTGTCGAGGTATGAACGGCAGATACTCTGGTGAGAAAATAAGAAATGTTACTGTGAGTAGAGATTCCTGTGGACATTATTATGCCTCAGTCCTCATAGAGAAAGATAGAGTCGTGTACGATCATTGCCATGAGTTTATAGCCTGTGGCGTTGATGTGGGTATAGCCAAACCTTTAACAATAGGGTGGGAAGACAACGACAATAAACCCAAGTACAGACACATAGGTAATCTTTTTACTAACAGGCTTGCTGTTAAAGAACAGAAACGGCTTAAATACCAGAAACAACTATCTCGAAAGAAAGTCGGCTCGAATGGATTCAAGCGTGCCAAGGTTAAGCTTGCCAAAGCCTTTGCTTCTGAAAGAAATTTACGGGACGACTGGCGCAAAAAGACCGCGTTATTTCTGTGCCGTAAGTTTACTCAGATCAATTTTGAAAAACTCAACCTAAGGCGTATGCTTTCAACAAAGACAGTAGAAGCGGAAAGGATGAAGCAGCATAAAACAAAACTCAATCGAGATTTATCCAGATTGGGATTTGCAGACCTGATCGCATTCTGTGAACAAAAAGCAGTTCAGTTTGGCGTGACCATTCAGTTAGTAGATCCTAGAAATACGTCACGCCAATGTAGTTGCTGTGGGCATACTGAGAAAGCCAATCGTATATCCCAAAGCCGTTTCAAGTGCGTTTCTTGCGGGTTTGAGGCAAACGCCGATGCGAATGCGAGCTGGAACATTCTTCGTCGTCCTGCTTTTGGATAAGACGTTTTTGCTCTTGTTCGTGTTCAAACTCCAGGTCTGTTTTTTCACGCACCTCTTTTATTTCTGCGTCAGAAAGACTTATTAAAATCTGCATAGAATAAACCTCATATCGGATTATGTACCGTCGGGCTGACGGGAATTTACGCGAGTGGAGTGTGATTTTATCGCACAATGATGCTCGAAACAGTATTAAATTATTGTACGCCATTAGTGACATAGATTTTCGCATTCACTCCTCAGAATAGTTATTTCTTGTTGCTTATAACTTTTAGCCCATGCGAGGCATATCATGCGCATTCTTACGGGCGACCCTGGTAAAGTTAATTTTGCCCTTAGTGTTATTGAGGTCAAAGGTAAACACCTGGATGTGATTGGTACGCGCATGTTTCAGCGTCCAATCCAAAATTTGCATCTGGACATGCGAGAGCCTACAAAGGAGTTCCTCAAAGAACTGCGCGAAATGAACAAGCTGTATGGACCGTTTGATGCCTTGTGCTTTGAACGTTTCCAATCGCGTGGTCTTGGTGGTAACACGATTGAGGCTATCAGTCTGATGCTGGGTGTTGTATCAGTGTTTGCCGTGCAACAAAACATACCTCTTGACTTGATCACAGCAAGCCAGTGGAAAAACGCATTCAACCGACATATGGTTCTCAAGGACTTTTATGCCGAGTTTAACCTGACGTCCAAAAAGAGTCGCAAAGCAATTCATGAGTTTGATGCGACGCTTATCGGCGTGTATACCTTCTGCCGACACAACAACGTTAAACCCTTCGCTGGATTCAATAAAGTGATCTACGCCTTTATTGAGAAGTTCCTGTCCAGCCCCGTTCTCTAGGAGACCGTGATGTTTTCAAACAAAGATCTGGTAGCACTGATCAACGAAGTCGCTGAGCCTGTGTATATCTCGCAAGGCCAAGTTGCTGCAATGGGACAGCGCTACTTTTCCGAAGAGCCGCACATGTTCCCACAGGACAAGGCAGAGGAACAAGTACGCAACCTGCTGGCAGAAAACATTGACCAAGATGCTCGTGGCGTTGTGTCTTACCGTGACGTATCGGAACTGGATTCGGATGACGGCAAGTTCGTAAGCGTCATCCTGGGTTTCCTCCAGTAATTGGCCATAAAACTGTAAATAAATTTCAGGTTAAGGTATATCTGTAAATCAGAGGTTTATTTATGGCGCAGGCTACGAAAAAGAAATTGAAGAAGCGGCAGGTCAAGCAAGCTGCCGCTATTCCTGTGCGTGTGATTGAGGACACGAGGCCTGTTAATCTGTGTCCCGAATTGGAAAACGATGCGGAACCGTTTAAGTTCCGAGGCCAGTGTCCAATCACTCGCTGCCAGTATTGCACCACCAGCAGTCCAACAGGATGTATGGCTCTGGACCGCAGAGAGGCTAGTGACCGCAGCATCAGCCACAAAGAGATCGCCTACTACAAACGTGGTCTGTTTCCTGAACTGCGTGACTACGACCAAAAGCAACTCGACACAAGCATCCGACAGGCGCAGACGCGAGCCAAAGCCGCAGTCGCCCTGAACTCGTACATTGCCCAGCTTGATGATACGGACTGTGATAAAACGTTCACGTATCAGCAGGGCAAGAATCCCTGGATTGATCATGTTCACAACTACATGGCTCAAACGTTTCCTGGGTATCGACCGTGGATGATGGCTTATCTGGATGACGCTACCCGCTTCCGTGCGGCTGTCAAAAAGATTGCCGATGTTGAGATTCAATTAGGCACAACGCTGCGACTGACACCCAAGAAGTATCTCGGGTTCTGTGCGGCGCTGCGAAAACTTAAACAGTCTGGAGAGAAATAATGTCTGAGATTACGCTGGAGCAATACAAGGCGTTGCGTGCTCGTAACGTCCTTAGTGAGCCACCTTTTCTCGTTGTGAACAAGACCAGTCCTCAAGGCTCAATCAGCTTTGAAGTTGTTGGCGACAACCTGAAATCGAAAACAATCACCTTGCCTGCGTCATACGCCTCAGTTGACCTGACGCACGAAGCAAGCATTGAAGCTCTGTTGTCAAGCTCAAGCCTCAAAGCCCTGTTTGATAAAAACATGATCGCAATCATCAACGCCGATGAGATTGTTGTTCCTACCAAAGTGATTGACCAGCCGACTGTTGATGGCGTCAATGCTGGTGCAACGGTAATCTCTGGCACAACAGTTCCTAACGCGACTGTGATTGTGATGCAGGGTACCAACACGTGGCGTGGCGCCTCTGATCCATCAGGCCGCTTCTCCATTCCTATCGTCGGTCTGGTCGAGGGTGATTACACCATCTTGATTTCAGCCGATGGCTATCAGACTCAGGGCTACACGTTTACCGCTGGTGCAGTGGTTGAACAGCCGTATCCTGTTGTCACTGACATTCAAGGTGAATATCGTGGAACGCATGTTACGGGCACCACAGTTCCTGATGCCGATGTTTCTGCTTCTTTTAACGGCAAATCCTACGACGCCACTTCTGACTCCAACGGCGCGTTTGACATTACGACCGACCCTCTGCCATTCGAGCCTGTTACTCTGACCTTTGCCGCTGACGGTTACTCAACGCATGAGCAGACCTTCACACCAGCAGCAATTGAAATGACTGATCTCAGTGTGACCAAGCCTAAGTTCTTTGACACAGAGATTGCGGGCAACACAGTTGCTGATGCGGAGAATCTGGTTGTTATGGTAGCGCCGGACGGTCAGCCTGAGACTCAGGCAGTTGTTGAATCAAACGGTGACTACACTGCAACCATTCAGCCACTGAAAGGCAGTGTTCGCGTTTATGCCAACGCTCCTGGTTATCGTCAGACCGAAGTTACTGCCACGCCTGATCGCGGTGAGCTGGGTAATGTGAGTGTTGAATCAGTGTCAGAGACTTCTACTGAACTGCGTGGTAGTGTGGCGGGCATCAACTCCGCTGCTGGCGCAACGATTGAAGTTGTGACTGAGGCTGGACAGACTAACGGCGTGGTAAATGCTGATGGTTCGTTTGTTGTGCCTAACGTGAACTTCTCTAAGGGCACCACTGGTACCGCTACAGTCAAGTCCGAGTTCTACGCAGACAAGCAAGTTAAGTTTGATATCCTGCAGGACTTCACAACGTTCACCCTCGATCGTGGTGTTGAAGGCAATCCTGTTACCGGTACAACTGAGCCAAGCGCTAACATTGTTCTGACTCAGAGCACCCACACGGCCAGCGGTACTGCAAACACTGATGGCCAGTATGCTATCGACTTCCCAGAAATCGTGTCTGGTAAAGTTCAGGTAGATCTCAGCAAGCCTGGCTATGCACCTGAGCAACTCGAAATCACTGTTGAAATCGAAGCGCGTCTGGTACTCAACCCTGTTGCGGTTGATGCTGAGTCTATCACAGGTCAAGGCACTCCTAACGCAGACGTTACCTTTGTCCAGGGTGCAAACACTGCAACTGGTAAAGTCGGCACCGACGGTCAGCTTGACCTGCCTCTGACTTCTAACGTAGTTGCTGGTGAATATACAGTGACTGCAAGTTTGTCTGGTTATGAAACCAAGACTTTGACTGAAACAGTTTCTGCTTAACGGCAGACAGCCTTAAACACTAATGGGAGTCCTTGTGGCTCCCCAAAACAATTCATTGGAGAGTACCCATGGCTAAAGTAAAAACGATCACACTGAATCAGTTCATGAATCAGTATGACCTCAACAAAGCACCAAGTCTTTACGTGATCAACCGTACTGGCGCTACTGGTGGTTTGGGCAACATCAACTTCACCTGTCTTAACGACATGGGACAGCAGTCGAGTGTTACCATTCATGCGACAGGCATTCCTCTGGACCTGACTTCACAGGTACCGGCTGAGAATTTGGTCAAGTCCTCTCACTTCCGCCGTGTGCTTGAAAAAGGCCAGGCACGAATCGTTACTACCGAAAGTGCTCAGGAATACATCCGCGAAAGCAAGATGTATCAGGACGAATATGATCGCGTCCACAAAATTCAACGCAGCGAAGACGCCGACTTCAAAACCATTCGTGGTGAAGGCAGCGAAGAAGAAATCGATCTGGACCGCGGCATGGGACAACATCGCAACAAGCACGTTGTCGAAGGTCAGGACTACTCTACCAACATGTTTGTTAATGCATTCATCCTGCACTGCAACGATGAAACCTACACCGACAAGATGCTGAATGCAGAGTTCCTGTCTAAAGGCATCGGCCTGCCACGTAGTGAGCTGGAGATTCTCCTGCAGTACGTGAACCGTCAAGAGATTCGTGACCTGGTTGTTATGGCTATCGAAGATCTGCCAGACGGCGAATAAAGACAAAAAAAAGGGAGGCCCCGTGAGGAGTCTCCCTTTTTTATTACAGACTCATACGCGTTGAACTGCCTGAGTCTCGCTTCACTGTCTTTTCTTTTTTCGCCACTACTACTTCTTTTTCTCGCCGCTTTGTTTTCTTCTTTGTCACAACCTTCTCTGCTGGCTTTCTGTTCCAGCCCAATGTCTTTGCAGGAATCAAGCACGTCTTGCCGTGACGCTCTTTCAATGCAGACTTAACTTCTCGAATTATTTCCATCGGACAGTTATCAGGGTCCAGCTTGATCAATTCACCTTTCGCGTTGTAGTCTCGTGGTAGTTTGAAGTGACGCACCTTAACACCGCTTGCTTTGAACGCTTCCTGAATCTTGTTACGCAGCAACTTACCACCACCATCATTGTCTGTCATGGTGTAGCAGGTGCTAACGTCTAGCATTTCAATCGATCTAACTTTCGTCATACCAAACTGTTCAGCACCCAACACGGCAAGTGCTGGAATGCCATACGACAACAAAGCAAGTGCATCGCGAGGTCCTTCGACCAACACAACATAACGCAGCTTGTACTTCTTCATCATCTTGCGCGTTAGCTCTATCGGGAACAAGCCTTTCTCTTTTGCCCAATCGCCGTTTGAGTTCACATAGCTGGTGCCGTTCATCTGCTTTCTGAGATACGCAGCAACACCACCTATGTATTTCGAACCGTGCTTACATGGAAAGAAACAAACGTTGCTGCCTGTGCGCTGTGCATTTAACAATCCACCAGCAGCATGTACCAACTGTCCAGGATATCCACGCCACTCAACATCTTCTGGCCATTCCATGTAACTGTTTCTGCCAAGTGCTTTCATCAACAACGCAACAGAGGCATACGTACCGACACGATTCTCAATCCTGTCATACGTCTTGACCAATGCGCTGAGTGAGTTCTCCGATGCGTCTTTGAACTTCCACTCTTTGATGACTGTGAGATCGCACTGCTCTGCAATCTTGTTCCACTGACCCTTCTCACCACAGCCGAAGCAGTGGAAAAAGCCAAGTGGAATCTCCATGCCGACAGATGTATAGATACCGCAGCTTGGAGTTTTATCACTGTGAAAAGGACAGCACACCATCACTGTGTCGCCGTTGTATTTCTTGTCACCGGGAATCCGGCCAATCTCTTCCATGATCGTTTGGTGTATATCTTGTGACATAATCACACCTGTTTGCTTAATTTAAACGAGCTACAATAAAGGCTATTTACAGTATCTTAGGAGCGTGATCATGTCTCAAATCTTCGCAACCAACCTGTCACGCCGCTACTATGATGCGCACTGGTTGAGCCTATGTCGCCACCTCGGACTTGATGCCCAAGAGGTTGCAGCATTCAACGGTGACACAATGATAGGTGTAAAGATCAGTCTCAAGCAGTTCGAGGCGATCAGACCGCAGTTGGCACAACTCAACCGTGTAGCGACCAAAGTAGAAAACGAAGTGCCGCTCAGCGTGTATCTGTTTGCTGCCCGCCGCTATCGTTTTGTGGAGTTTAAGGACTACTGTGCAATAACAGAGGTACCAAATGAGGACGTTTGATAAAGTACCCAAGTTTATGGACAACCGATCGCTTAGTCGAATCGGGCGCATGATTGATGCCGCACTTGATCACACGGTCAAGGAGCGGCGCGAGTACGTCAAGAAGCGCGTCAGCCCTTCAATGTTTCCTGTGTGCAGCGTGCTGGAGTATGCAAAGCTGCTTTACTCGAAACACAACAAGGCAATGACAGGCGAGTCCGGCACCATGCTCAACATCTTTGCCAAAGCCGGTACAGGCATGCATGAATCTGTGCAGAATGCCTTGGGCGCCAGCGGGCAGATGGTCGGGCACTGGAAATGTACCAACAGAAAGTGTGAGGAACACCACAAGACAAAAGATGTGTGGCGCGACGGCAAACGAGTCAAGAAGGGCAAGTTCACCCGCACGCGCTCTACAAACAACAAGTGTCCCAAGTGCAAACTGCCAATGGACTACGTTGAACTCAAGGTACTCTATAAGTCCCTCAAAGGATATGTTGATGGTCTTATTGATAACCTCGATGGCACGTACAGCATTATCGATCTCAAGTCCACAACAGTTACCAAAGCCACAGACGGTACTTTCTTTGTCAAGTATCACAGATATCAGATTGCAACCTACGCATACATCCTGAGCAGTCGTTACGGCTACAAAATCCGTGACTACACTTTGGTCTATGTGCCGCGTGACAATCCCAAGAAGTTTGTGGAAAAGAGTTTTGTGTATGATGAGCAAGAGGCCAAGACAGCGCGTGACTTTATGATGCGCCAGATCAACGCCTGGGATTCCTCAGTTCGCAGCATTGAGAAAGGTGATCCCCGTGATGCAATCAAACACAAGCCGTGCAAATCTGAAAAGCAATACTTCGAAGAAATGCACAGCGAATACAACCCTTGTCCGTTGGTCAACTACTGCTTTATCACCTCGCACCTGACCAAGTTTCTTGCTGACTTTGAACAGTCCGTGATGGCTAACCCTGATCTCACTTACACAGAGATTGTCAGCCCACGCAAAGCTCAGGAGCAATCGGGCTTGGTCAAGAAAAAGAACTTCCGCGAGAAGACTAAGGTAGTAAAACAATTTGAGCTTTGAGCCTATGCGCAAAGAATTTGATAAATCGATTTCCCGCATACGCGAGGCGATCAACACAATGGAGTTTGTTGGCCGTGACTGTGAGGACATGCGACAATTGCTGGCATGCCTCAAGCACCCACGCTCCATCAGTGACCGCAGCTATTGTACCGTCGTGATGCTGGCCAGCCATGTGTGCGTGACCGTGAGTCGCTACTACGAGGACCTGAGCCAGATAGACGTTAAACGCAACATGCTGCAAAACAAACTCTATACGCCTGAGATCGGTGGTAAGCTGACAAGATTGCAGCGTGCCCGCGATACCGTGGAGCGCAACGTTGGATGCTACAGGCAGTTGCTGGACTACCGCTGCCTTGCGGTTAAAAGCATTTGCGACAACGTGCCGTTCAAAAACCGATACTACCGATAGGAGAACTATCTTGGAAATTTTCGTAAGTCTTAGTGCGGCAGCGACTGATAAAGATCGCTACAAGATGGGTGGCAGTGATGGCCAGACCGGACGTGCTGATCTCAGTGAATACGCCAATCTGGAAAAGAAACTGCGTATCAACGACGAAGCAGCGGAGAAGGAAAAGCTGGCTAAAAAGGCTAGTGGCGGGGATTCTGTAAATAAGAAGAAAGCAGCTAAACCCGATAGCGACGATTCAGACAAGTCTGGAGACGATGATGCAAAAGATGACGACGGATTCGGCGAGGACGATGACGAAGGATTTGGAGCAGACGACGACTCAGATGGATTTGAATCTGATGATGGAGACGACTCCGATGCAGCAGATGATTCCGCAGATAGCAAACCCACTAAGGGTAAAGGCAAGAAACCAAAATCCGATGATGAAGATGGATCTGACGAATCCTCAGGTGATGAGGGGTCTGACGATGCTGAGGATGATTCAGGAGAAGATGACTCAGAGGAGCTTGACGAAAGCGACTTGGAAGAGTGACGCTGAGCAGTACGAAGCCTTGCGCGATTGCTTGATCGCCATATCGTACAGCCTCAAGATCATGTACTATCCTGGTATCTCAGCAGCAATCCGTCAGCACAACGACCTGTTGATCCTGAGCAACATCTGGTTTTCAGGCAAGCCCAATCAACAGTGGGAGTTCTATACAAAGCAAGATGGCATTCGTAATCTGACTTGGCTGGTGGCTCAGTTCACCGCCCTTGCTACTTACTTTGGACTGACTGGTGTTATCCACAGCTATCATGCTAGTGGCACCAACCCACGCATGTGTGAAACGCTGGCTCGATACAATGCAAAGATTCATGACCGTGCTGAGTGGCAACGCAGTCGTCAACTCGAAACACGTCATGAGGAGTTCAATCTCCCTAGAACAGCCTTTTATGTATTAAGGGAAAAACTTACAAATGGCCAAGTACAAGTCACTGGCGAAGGCTCCTAAAAAGAGCGCTGCCGCAAAGGCCGCTGAGGAACGTGCCAAAGGAATGCGTCAGGTCAAGCGAGGCAACTATGAACAGGGCGTCAAGACTGTTTCCGCTGCCGGCAAGACTCGACGCATGACACAGGGAGAGAAGCGTGCAATCTCTATCACGCCGTTTACTCCCAAGCAAGTGCCTCAGCCTCCACAAACTGCCAAGACACTTAAGGGCTTGAGTCTTAATGGCTTGATCAAAGCCAGCCCGCGTCTCATGAAAGAGAACGCAATGGAGTGTTACGTTACATCAGTGAAACGTGGCAAGACGGCAAAAGCCCTACCGTTCATTACAGCAAAAGTCCGACACAAAGATCCATTGCGTCCTAACAAGACGGTGCGCCTGCACGAAACAATGATCATCGGACTTGATGACCCGTTCAAACCCATCACCAAGCAAAAGCGTGTGATGTGTAGTTGTACCTGCGAGAACTGGGTGTTCATGTGGGAATACGCCGACGCTGAACATGGCGCTGCACGTATTATCTATGGCAACGGTGAGCCGCCGGGCTTTACCAACCCAGGTCACGCACCGGGTCTTTGCAAGCATCTTCTTGCGCTTGCGGACAAAATGAAAATTAATGGGGACTAATAATTATGACCACACAGCAAGCACGTCCAACAACTACCAACGGCCAGCCAGTTCAGAATCACTGCATCCAGTGCGCAGGCACAGAAATGTTGCGCATGATGTATCGTGATCTGGTACGCGATGGCTATATCGTCAATCGCAATGAGTACGGTGATGCCGTTTCAGTTTCCAAGGACGGCCGTACTCTCCCAATCAGCTAAGGACAACAATGCCAGAAGATTTCTATAGTTCAGACACTCACTACTCGCATGAGCGCACGCGTCAACTCAGCCGTCGCCCATTCGCCAATGTTACGGACATGGATGAAGCCATGATACTGCGTACCAACGCAATGTGCCGTCACATCGACACCCTGTACCATCTCGGTGACTTTGGCGATTACCGAGTAGTGAGTCGTCTTGTTCCTCGTGTCATCCTGATATGTGGCAACTACGAACACGACGACATTAACAAATTTTACGGTGGTGACTTCCAACTGTTCCGCAGACGCCTGATTCAGCTTGGCTTCAAAGACGTTATCCTGAACAGCATGGGCCATCGTGGTATGTGGCTGAATCACTTTCCCAACAGGCGTGTTGAAGATCGTTTCAACCTGTTCGGACATATTCATCGGCTCCAGATGGTCAAGCACAACGGACTCAATGTTGGTGTTGACTGCCACGACTATGCGCCCGTCAGTACCGATACTGTTGAGTTCTACCGCAACTTTATTGAAAATGTTTGCGACGACGAGGTGTTCAATCCGTGACAGACTTTTATCCTGAGCTGTGTCAACGCTATCTGGATATCTTAGACGCCCCGCCTGTGTGCAATACCCAGCAGCCCACCAGCTCTGGCCATCTTGCTTGGATGCTGACGGAGCTCCAGACAAATGGCACACAGAGCCTGACCAAGAAACATCGTTGGTTGGGTTGTGTGCAGGGCATTATGATCGCACAGGGCATGATCACTGTAAATGATGAGCGTGATGCAACGCGCAGCATCTTCAACGGGAGTTAGCTATGAACAAAAAACCTGTAGCGAGGTTTATTCGAGGCATGACCGTAACCACGGCTGCCGAGCTTGTGCGAAACCCATATCACATCGGACAGGGTCTGGTTGATGAGCTTATTCAACCTGTAGAGATTGAGTTCGGCTCGTATACAGGACAGAGCTTTTCACAGGACAACAAAATCCTGGAAGAGTTGCAGAACAAGATGATGAGTCAGATGGTTCACCGTCAAGTGTCTGGTGCTGTTGACCGTGGCTTGCAGCCTGGCATTCCTGTCGCTGCTACAGTTGAGCACGATTGGGATTCAAGCACGATGAACATGAGCATGTCGATTCAGCATTGGATGGACGTTATTCGCCAGACCAAGGTTGAAGAAACAACGTGCCGTGTGCCGCCCGAGCTGTACGAACGTTTCATGGCAGAAGGCTTTACTGAGGACGAAGTTAAGCGCATGGTCATTTATCCAGAGCGCTGCCAGTTGACTGTCCCTGATGTAGAAATCGTATACAAGCTGGACCCGGCGCAAGATGGCGTGTCCTAGCTGTAGACGTGTTAGACGAATTTCTTACGGTGGACGTTCAGAACAGTTGGCAGCTCCAGCTCCTGAACCTGAAACTTTAAGTGCAGCGCGTCTAACGCCTCACGGGTGGGTAAAGACTTGCACCAAGTGCGGTCAAGTCTCCGACCCTTCACCTTTCGCTGACTCAATCACACAGACGTGTGGCTGCCAGCGCGAAGGATAGTGTAACCAAGAGAGAACACAATGAGCAACGCGAAGTTTCTTGTTTCCGATCTGCCTCGTACTGCCGACAACTTATTCAGTCTTGAGTTTTTCGTCCGCAATATTAATCAGATTCAAGATGATAAAATGCTTTTCCATAAGCAGCCCGGTCGTTGGGACAGCTTGAATGAAGCCACGACAACAACCGACTGGCACTACTTGATTCAAACGCGCTTAGCAACGTTGAAGCACTTAGTCACGTTGCCTCAGCCCACTGCTTTCCGTGATAGCTTTCGTACGGTTGATAGCATTTGGCGTGAGATTCATGATGCATACTGCGAAGAATATCCAGACTGCGTAGATGCGTTGCTTGCGATGGTACCAACGCCTCGTAAGGCTCCTGAGTTTGAGCGCGTCGAATACTCTGCGGAGAACTATCGCGAGGTGTACTCGGCTCAGTTCATGGAAGTTCAAAAGCAGATTGATGCCTACTGGCAGATGTGCGAACTTGAATATTTCCTGCGGCGTGACGAGAACGGGATACTTCCAGAGCCCCGTGCCGACAGTGATTATTTCTGGGATCACATGTGGTCCAGCGTTGAGGAACTCAGTTACAGACTGATGGACGCTATGATCCATACACGCATTAGCGGCGGCACTAACGATGTGCTACAGCGCTACGGCCGTGAAGTTTCCATGCGGCATATCACTGATATGTGGCAGCACCAACAGAGTTATAGTGCTCATCGTGTTTGGCTGCATCTGGGGAAATCAAAATGAACAACGAGCACACAGGTAGCCTGTGTCGGACAGCGGGACAGTTAAGTTCTTGTCTGTTCTATCTGCGCAATGCCAGTCGCATTGAAGAATTTGCGACACTGTACCCAGTTCCCTGGCTTCCTAAGGCGAAAGACAAAACTGATCACTACTGGCATCAGGTGATTCACTCTTTCATTCGTCGTATTGAATGGCAACTTCATCGACCTCTGACAAACCAGTTCCGCTCTGGCGTCAACGATATTCACGCACTTTACGCCCGACACCGTGCTAACTATCTGATTGAGTTTCCTGAGCAGGAAGACGCTGTTTACTCTATGCAGATGCCTCCAATGGTTGATGCTCCTGAAATGCCCGTGATGCTGATCGAGCGTGAAGGTGTTACGTTGGACGATTCTGAGGCATTCAACGACGAGTTCTACCGCACGTATTTCAGTGCTGTTGTTGATCAGGTAGAGGCATACATCTGGATGTGCCAAATTGATCGTGTCACTCAACAGGGTCGTGCTGTAGACCTGCCTGTCGTGTTCGAGCCTGCTGACTTGAACTACGCCTTAGGCTGGCAGGCAATTGAACCTCTGTCCGTGAGTTTGATGCGCATCATGTTATCAAACGATAGTGAGCGCAATCAGGTGCGTCCAACTCTAGGCCTGTATGGGCCAAAGATCATGATCAAACGTCTTGCTGTTCTCGGCGACGTTATGGAAGTTTGGTTAAAAGAAAGAACTCGTATTCGTCGGGAGCAACGCAATGAGCAGTGAAATCGTAGCAAATCTGATTCCAACTATTAAAGCCGTGGCCAGCGCTGTTAGCTTTGAGTGTGACGTAACTAATCGTCCATCTGGCATGATTCCTATGTCTGCTGAACTTGATGACAACGGTGACAAGCCCACATTCGGTTACCACATGGGTAACGCAGAAGTTGGTCAGGGTAAACATCATGTTCAAGACATTCTGATCTATCCACGTAAAGACTTTGATTACGTGGCGGAACACAGTCGTACTGTTGGCGAACTCAACATCGAAGCTATTACAAAAATCGGTGCTGAGATCTTACGCCCGTTGGTTCAGGCCCGTCAGATTGATGCAACTGCTCGTAGCTTTACCGCACCTGATGGCCGTTCGGGCACATTCATTCGCGTATTCCGCGCCTCAGATTACCCATGCAGTGAGCATCCTGAAATGCTGCTGGGTCAACCTCTGGGCCAATATCATTGTCCTGCCTGTGGCGAAATGCAGATGGCAGGTTGTTTCCACTTACCCCGAGAATTTGATGATGAAGGTAACCCTACCAATCAGCAATAGTTCCGCACAAGATAGTGCTGGTGGCTATTGGGAAGTAATGCCCGACGGTCCGTCTGAGCAACTCCTGCGACAGATTGCCAGTTCTATCATGGACACTGATGACTTGCATGACCTGCACGTTACTTTGGCTTATGATAACCGCAACCCTGTTGTTGCTGCCCAGCCCAATCCTGATGCAGAGTTCACTGCGACTATCAAGGGCGTAGCCTTGTTTGGTGGCGAAGAAGCTGTGCTGGTATTGCTGCTGGACAGTCCTGACCTGCAGGCTGAGCATGATCGCATCCATGCTTGCGGCTGTGCTAACTTCGACTTCAAACCGTATCAGCCTCATGTGAGTCTCAAGTACGGCGCACAACAACGTGATTTGGACTTCCTGCAAGATTGGTTGCTCAAGCCTGGTACTCCTCCTATCGATTTGCTGTTCACTGGTGAGCATCAAGAGCCAATCGACAACGACGCTCGATAGTAATATATAACGGTGGCCCTGTGCCGCCGTTTTCACATTCTAGGAGAAATTCTATGGAAATCATTATCAGCCTCAGCAACACAGAACTCAATCCACAGCCTGACCTCACGCCTCAAGCCCGTGCTGCTAATGACCGTGCAGAGCGTGAGCGTCTTGAGCAGGAGTATGCGGGTGAAGATATGACTGAGAAAGAGATTCAGAAAAAGGAAGAAGATCTCAAGGAACAGGAAGAGCAGCGCAAGAAAGATGACCCAGCAGCCCTGCCTCGTGAAATGCCCAAAGACATTGGTCTGCCTAAATTTAAAGAAACAGACACCGCCACCAGCATCACCAATCGACACGACAATTTGCCTGAGGCTAAGATCTAAAACTGTAAATATGCTGTAACGAAAAGCACATCGCAGAAGGCATCTGTCGTATGAAGAATAAGTCCAATCTCACAGGTGGCCAGATAGAAAACGTGATGGACACGCTGCTCCACGATTGTCTCCGCGAGATTGTAGAGAACACCGGCGTGTTCGACGTACAACTGACCTACCTGCTGAGCTTGATTACGTCAAACAAGAAACGCAAGCCGCACAACGCTGCTAACCGTGATCGAGCAATCAGCCTTTTGATTCGTGCGCTTAGCGTCCCACGCGATCAAAAGATGCAGTACATTATGGAAGTGAAGATGGAACGAAATTTCATCTACATGTTCCTGCAAAATGTAATTAACCGGTACTACCAACCGTATGTTGATTTGTATCGCAAGTATCTTGTTGTTCAAGACCCTGTTCAACGCACGCGCTATCAGGCACAGCTTGATGCCTACGTCCGAACTGTGGGTGCTGAGTCGCGCTCCAAGCTGTTTGTCGCACTCAACAACCTCAACGATCTCCTGCCTGTGTTCATGAGTTACTTCCACACTGTGGTCGATGACTTTTACCGACTGTGTACACAGCACGCAAAATTTTATGTTGATACCAACAGGGGCAAGCAGTACGACTCCAAAGACGTGCGACAGAACTTCCTGCGCAACGTTATCATTGCTATCAACAAGTATGACTCCTCTCGCGGTGCGATTGTGAGTTACGTTAAGTGGTGGATTCTGAATGCGCAAACGTGCAGTAGTTCAGAACATGAGTATGGTATCGCATACACCATTCCTCAGACCCAGCGCAAGAAACTTGCATCTGGACAAGACACCACATCAGTGAATTTCTCGGTTAGTCTGGACGCACCAGCATCTGAATCGGATGAGGGTATGGACGCATCCCTTCATCACAAGGTAAGTGACAGTCACCACCTTGAAGATACAGTGGACAGCGGCCGACGTGCTGAGAAAATTGGGCTGTTGATCAAACGCATCGATCCCATGGGCATCGCTCGCCTCACAATGGACATACCTGAGGTGTTCGAGCCAGAAGAACGACAACACATGCGAAATCACATGCTCAAACAGGGCCTGTTAAACAAATAGGAATCTGTAAACAGTAGCACAAGCAGATTCTACTCAATATTGAGGATTTAAGATGGGACGCGGATTTGATTCCATTCCAGACAAGAGCAGTCGTGACAATGTGCGCGAAACTGACATGTTTGAAGTTTATCAGTTAAACAAGAAAGCGAAAGATACATGGGTAACCCTACGCTTTCTGCCAGGTGATCTGCTGCCAATTAAAAAGCACTGGATCAAAATCATGGGTGGTAAGGACAAAGACAAGGAACTTAAAATTCCTCGTATGTGCGTCAACTTTAACCCTGATGACAAAGCTCCGCTGCGTGACATGAAGTGTCCGTACTGTGCGCTTGACCACGGCAACGATGAGTCTGGTGCACCGGCGCAGTATGATTTCAAATGGTGGACTCAGGCGATTGTTCGTGACGAGCAGGCCAGTGCTCCACGCAAGCAGCCGAAACGCACCAAAGGCGAGCTGAAAACAGGCAAGAAAGAAAAGGCCAGTGATAGCTGGACGCCTGTGTACTGTATTCCACTGACCAACAGTCAGGCAGGCATGATTCGTACCATGGGCGAACGTAACTTTGCTCAGGTAAAAGATAAAAAGTCTGGCCAGAAAGTTAAAACTGCATTCCCAATCACTGATGCCAAGTACGGTCTGGACATTGATATCAAATATGTCCCAAGCAACCCGCCGACCAACCGTTATGTGATGGAGAAAGGCGAACGTACTCCTCTGACCGAAGAAGAACGTGATTACCTCACGTGGGACTTCTCCGATTGGGAAGGCATCTACGACGCGCTGGGCCGTCTCAACGAAGCAGACGCAATGACTGACTTCAAAAAGATGGACGTGATCGGTACCAACTCTGATTCTGATGATGACGACGATGACGATGATGACAGCATGAGCCTTGGCAAGAAAAAGAAAGGCAAAGGCAAAGGCAAAGGCAAAGGCAAAGACTCATCGGCCAAGTCTGGCAAAAAACGTCGCGCCCTCGATGATGACGACGAGGACGATGATGACGACGAAGACGAAGATGATCGTCCGTCGAAAAAGAAAAAGTCCACCAAGTCTAAGCGTCTGCTGGACGATGATGAAGATGATGACGATGATGAGGACGAAGATGATCGTCCTAAGAAGAAGAAGAAAAAGTCTTCTGACAAATCATCCAAGTCTTCTAAGTCGGCCAAGTCTTCCAAGAAGAAGCGCTCAGACGATGATGACGATGATGAAGATGATGAGCCGAAGAAGAAAAAGAAATCTTCGGACAAGTCGTCTAAGTCTTCGGTGAAGAAAAAGAAAAAGTCTTCTGATGACGACGAGCCAGTCAAGAAGAAGAAAAAGAAAAAGTAATGTGACCAACAGGGGTGGCTAGCGCCGCCCCTTTGTTTTTCTCAACCGAGTAATCGACGACATGGCAAAAGCTAAAGCGAAAGCGAAACCAGAAAAAGAAACGAAAGAGAAAAAGGTCAAGAAGCCGAAGAAGACGGCTGTGGCAAGTGCCATTGAATTGGACCAGATTGAAAAAGTAGTTGGGTTTGATATTGGCAGCCTCATGGATGATGAGCTGGACTATATCGAGAAGAAAGTAAAAATCAGTTCGCAGGATGCAGCACGCTTTGCATTGCGCGTATCAACAGGTCAGCTTGCACTGGACATGTTCCTCTCAGGCGGTATCGTACCTGGTGGCTGGTACACATTCAGCGGCGGTGAGCAGTCCTGTAAATCAACTCTGACCATGAGCATCATGGCAAGTCTGATCAAGTTGGCATACACTGGTATCAGTGCTGTGTTCGACTACGAAGGTTCAACTGATGCCGAATACGTTGCGGGCCAGCTCAAAACGTTTGGTGTTAGTGTTGACGCTAAAACAATCTTTGGCGTGCGTGACCCAGACGATGAGAAGCGCTGGCTGATCAAACCAAAAATCCGTTACTACGCACCAGAGAACGGTACGCGCTTCTTTGACTTTATGTCCATGCTGCGTCGTCGCCTTCCCAAGAAGATTGTGGAGAAAGACGGCACTGCTTGGTTGTACTTTGAGAACAACAAAGAGAACGCCAAGAAAGTCGCTGGTCAGTATGACAAGAAGTGGTTCAGTGCGCACAACGAATTCAAAGTTAAGGCAAACGACAGCCACATGCAGGCGATTGCTATCGTTGACTCCTATCCTGCAATGCTGCCAGACCAGCTGGATGATGATGAAGGTTCAAACGCGATGGCTATTCAGGCGCGTATGTTCAGTGATGGCATCAAGCGTTTCCGTGGCGGTATGCGTAGCAAGATGATCACAGTCGTTGGCGTTAACCAGTTGCGTCAAAAGCCTGCGACAATGTTCGGCAGCCCTGAGTATGAGCCGTGCGGTGACGCGTTGAAGTTCTATTGCTTTGACGAAGCCACACAGATTCGTACCAACTATGGCACCTTAACTGCGCCTCAGATTCAAGAAATTCTCGACAACCCTACCAAGCAACATGATCGTCCACTTCTGGTGGAAACGCAGCATGGCTTTGAGCCAATCATGAAAGCGTGGCAGGTAGAAGAAGAACGTCTGGTCATGAGCCTTGAGACTGCAAGCCGTAGTTATATCGGCAGCGATCAGCATCGCCAGTTGGTGTTTATCCACGACACTACAGATGCAGATGAGCCAGCACTGCGTACAGAGTTCCGTACTCTGGCACAGATTGCAGCTCAACAGGCGTATCGTGAAATCTACGCGGTGATGCGCATTCCAAGTCCTGGCGAGATTCGCCTGCATGGCGCAGCGGCTGCTGACGCATCAAGCCGTTACGTGCTCCAGTTCATGCGCGATGCAGCACGCAGCAACATGATCAACGTTGCGTCTGGCTATCAAGTTGTCTGCACGGACATTAAAACAGAAGCAGGCCACCAGCAAGCTGTTATCAATAGCTTGGCTGACGTTGGTGTTATTGCACAAGCACGGGGCACCGATAGTGTTACTGTTCCTGGCCTGAGCTTTGCAACACTGCGTAACATCCTGCAGAATCGTTGCACCACAGAGAAGTCACAGTTGGTTCAGCGTAGCGTGATGTTCCATCTGGCTATCAACGACGTGTTCCCAGACCTCAGTGAGTTTCTTGCTGATTACAACATGGAAGTCAACGCTGAGGAAGCATCTTACTTTGGTGCTGATGGTGTTGAAGACCAGTTCATCTATCTGGCAGATGACACAAGTCTGGAACTCGCACTGCATGGTCTGTTGCAGCGTAGCATTGGGTCCAAGCATTACGACAACTACGAAGAGATCAGCCGCCAGTCTGCGTACATCGAAGACCTGGTGACCTTCGAAGGTCAGAGCTTCCCAATCTCCTGCCGTGTCCGTACTGTTGAGAAAGAGATCGCTGACAAGACTCGCCTGTGGGATGTTACTGTCCCAAGCACCAGCATCATTGTTACCAACGGCTTTGTAAGCCACAACAGCGATGTGCGTATCCGTCTTGCATCGCGTGCTGTGCCTGCTGGCTGGACAACGCTGAAAGACGAGCGTGGTATTGTTGGTGAGAAGTCTGTGACAGTTGAAGGCGGTACTGACCGCTATCGCTTTATCGCAGCCAAGACTATCAAGAACAAGATGGGTGGTATCCCTAACCAGCAGACGTGGATGCGACTGTGGGAAGCAGATGGTAACGGTGAAGCACGCGGCTTTGACCCCGTGTTCGACACATGGCACTATCTGAAAACTCTGGGCCTGATTCAGGGTGTGCGCAAGCGCTTCAAGATTAAAGCGCCATGCCCACTTGCCTCTGACAAGCCTATGGATTGGGATCAGTTCCGTACGCTGATCAACGGCAGCAAAAAGCAAATCGCCGAAGTGTGTGGTCAATTGGGTGTTAAGCCTGCTGGACTGCGTGCGTGGTGTTTCAAATTCATCGTCAGCGAGAAAGGTAGTGCAATGCTGAAAGACAGTATCAGCCGCAGTACCAAAGGCGGTGACGACGAAGCTGACGACTAATCGTGTGGGCAGGGACGCCCAACCAATAGGAGCAACAACGTGGAAAAGATTTATCCTGACCAAATCGGTTATCTGGGTACCATCAAGCAAAGCATCGATAAAGGTACTATGCAGCGTGACCTGACCATTCGTACCATGCTTGACATTGAGCAGGCGATTGACCTCGGGCCTGATTATAAAGGCAGTAAGGTATTCATCGTCGGCATGAATGTTATGCCTGAGATTGCCGACAAGCTGATCAACCATTTCGATCCCACTGAGCTGGTTGCTGATATTCAGCGTGGCTATCTCGGTCAAGTGTTGGGTCTGCCTGTGCTGGCCACTGGTGCAGTACCTGCGGACAGTGTGAGCTGTGCCCTGTTGTTGCCTGATGAAGATATCCATATCATCGGTGCAGTAATGTCTGTAGTAGTCTAAATCTAAATCAAACCCGTCTCGATAGCCCAAAGTGGCAGGAGAATTTCATGAACGTAATCCAAGTCAAATCAAATGAAGTATTCGAAGGCATGTTACACGGCTACATGCACAAAGGCCTCAACGATGCACAACAGGATCAGCGCAATAACCACACGCCGCCTGATGTGATTTATATCAGTACCAGTGATCGCGCCGCTGACTTTGAAGTGCGTGGCATCTTGCGTAAGAGCACGATACCAGACAACTTTATCGTGTCCGGCTATTCGAGTTTGCAGGTGCGTGTGCGCGGTCGTTCGCTGAATGATACCTCAGTGTTTATCTCGCCTGAATGTTTGCACGTTGACCGTGACTTGCTTACTGGTAGTCTTGCCGAGCTTATTGAGCACCGTACTGCCCACAAGTGGGTTGAAGTATCCACGATGATCGTTCACGGTCCGAGCAGTCACTGTATGCCTGAAGGCCTGCAGGAGCGTTTGTATCAGAACTATCTCGGACGTAATCCAATGTTCCATCAGGGCATTGTGGACATGCGTAGTAACACAACACCAGAACAGTTTGCGGAGTTGGTGGCGGAAACTGCCACATTAAAATCACCGCAGCAAAAACGCATTCGCGCACCTCTGTATTTTGGTGATGAGTTTATGTCACTTGACATGAAGCAGTTCTATAAGGACCTGCTTGTGTTGCACCCGCGTATGCCTGCAGGCGATAGTCTTGTGTTTAGTCCTGCGCTGTTGTTCCGTGTTTACTCTGCGGCAATCTCCTATCTGCGTCTGCCGATAACAACACTGTAAATATAAGAGGCGATCTTCGGGTCGCCTTTTTACTTTCAAGGACTAGACATGTACAAACACAGTTTCAATAGACGTGAGCACCAACGCTTCCAAACAGATCTAAAGCCTCGTATGCGATTGATGTTGGGTCGCTTTGAGGACTACCTCAGCGATAACAAAGGTAAACTTGATCCGTCAGGTGTGTTGCTGGATGAGTTCGCAGGTTGGGGAGCAAACGCCGCAACTCGCTATCTACTACAGAATCTGAACCCAACCCTCCTCAGAAACTTTGCTTACATCTATGGTCAATTCTTTTGGCAGTTCTCTAAGTTGGAACTCTGTATTCACGATGAGATAGTTGATCACATTGTTCAGTCCGATCCGCCTAGCAGAATGCCTGCCGAGATTCTCAGACGACTGCCCTACATCAGCCAGTGGATTCAAGCACCCATCGGCATTGATGTTAGTGAGTTCCCTAGTGAAAAGGAACTGCACGAGAAACAGCCTACGTTCTATTTTCCTGGCGCGTTTGTCTCTTACTACAGGCTTGACTGTGGTCGTCGCGTTATGAGCATGACCTGTTCTGTCCTGTGTGGTGCAGCCCAACTGGTTGATCCCGAAAATGCCATGTATGCTTCTGTGATGGTCTATGTTGATGAAGATTTTAACTCTTCCGGCACAGGTCAAATGAGTGCTGCAATGGTTAACATCAACAGGAGCATCAAAGACAAATCAACGATTGCCATAATCGACGGAGCTGTGGAGCGTTGGGCGAAGCAAATGTTGAGTTGCATTCTGTTTGTGTGCTCACAGGAAGATACCTTGTTGAAGGGAGGCGCTACTGGCCATCGTTCTACCAAAACAAATCCCAACAGCTACAAACTGGCTATTGCAGCCAAACCACGATCGATTGTTGTTGGTCAGGAGTTTGTGGAAGAAGTGAAGAAGTTTGAGCGTGAGCAAGCAGATAGTGTTTCTTTCTCTGGTCGTCGCGCACACATGCGTCGTGGTCACTACCACAACTTCTGGACTGGACCCAAAGCAGGTCCTAGACGTTTGGTGTGTAAATGGCTGCCTCCAACGGTAGTCAGAGGAACCTTGGCAGACTAAGAATAATCTTAGACCTTTTCTCTAATTTGTAGAGCAGGCAAGAAGTGCCGGCATACTATTAATTGGGGATTACCTTTATGTGTCAAAGAACTCTGGAACGCCTGCGTTACCATTCGCGTAATGCTAGTTGGATAAACCGAACGCCCGAGCCGCTGTCATTGAAACGTCATGCTGCTCAGGTAGACTGCGGACAGTTCACAACAGCAGTCAAAGGATGCCGTACGGTTCAACTCTCGCCACACTTAGTCAACTTCTATCAAGGCCAAGATCTTGTAGGTCAAAGCGTTTGGCATCAAAGTCCTGAAGGCGACACTGAACTACAATTCCGTCTTCTCGCAGCACACTAATAAAAACAACACACAGCAACCTGATAAGGGCTGCCAGAGACATTGTGCTTTGGCGCCCTTTTCTCGTTTTGACGATAATTTTTGCCTACGATAAGACACGAGTATATGGAGCCCAGATGGAAATCATGATTTCGTTGTCGTTCAAGCAAATAGAGCCGCCAATCGTTTCATACGATCCACAAAAGGCGCCACACGTTAACGACAACAGCAAGCCTGGCCAGGTGTTTGACCTGCACACGTTGCAGCAAATGAGCTATCTGGACATGAAGAAGGTCAGAGGTGATGCAGGCGCAAAGTACGCTAAGGTAATTGCGCAGTGGCTAAATGGACAACGTAACATCGAGGTCAAGTTCCGCGTTTCACGACGCAGCAAGATATCGATCGAGGTTAAGAACACCAAGCAGCTTGCAGCACGTTACACAGAGGTCTATCTCCTGAGTCCAGAAAAGACTAAATCGAAAGATTGGGAATTGATAGGCACTGGGCCTCACGGCAATGAGAACGTTGTGCAGCTTGGTGGTCGTATGCAACCTGATGTGTTGTATGCAACGGCACGCAGTATGCTGGGCGCTCACCTGCCTACAGAAGAATGGCCAGGTGACAGCACCCGAGAGCAAGTAATCGCCAAGTTTGATAAGCAGCGCAAAGAACATCGCACTGTTCCTGACCGCGCTTACAAGTATGTCAACAACAACGAAACCCAATTGATCACCATGATGCAAGATGGCATGAGCATTGATGAGATTGTGGCTTGGGTATTAAACCAATACTGAGGAATCCTATGAGTATCATTTCTATCTCGGCCACAAAAGCCCAAAAAGATGGCGCCAAGTATCTGTTCGGCACTAAGGGTGAAAGCATCCTTGCTGTGCTGGAAGCCCTGTCGAAAGCCAAAGAGCTGCGTAGCTCACACCTGAATGGCCTGATCCTTATGCTGAAAGATGCAGAAGATGACGAGCTGATCGCGTTCAAAAACAGCGCTGGTGGCAAGCGTACCATTGAAGCTGCCAAGCTGTTGGCAACTGCAAAGACTTTGGGCACCAGCCTTCAGGGCTTGCGTAAGGTCAAAGTGCCAAGCAAGTGGATTCAAGATCACGACGATGCAAAAGCTGCTGGCGCCACTGAGACCAAGACTCATAAGGCTACTGGCAAAGGCACTCGTCCCCAGAAAGCAGAGCAGGTCGCTAATCCGCAGGCACCTGAGCCTGAAACTGTTGCTCCTAAATCGACTCCTAATACTGGTAAGTTCAAGTATTACTTCACCGTGGATAACGTGAAGCGCGCAGGTCTCGCTGCACGAGTCGATGCAGCCATTCAGAAGTTGCATCCAAGTGTCATCAAAGAAGTTAACGGTGACTTTGTGGAATACTCTGTTCGCACCAAGCGCGAACTCAACGAACTTGCTGAGGCAGCAGGCATCGAGATCAGCGACAAGGGTGTGGCTACTTCCGCCAAATGGTTTAGCTCAAAAAAGTGACCAGCGAGCCTGCTTCAAAAACGAATGGTAAGTCCCAGACCGCGCTGGTGGACGAACTCTCCGAAATGCAGCCTCGCAAGTACGCCAAGTTAAGTCAGCCTAATCAGTATGCTTACATGGAAGCACTGCGTGATATGGTGCGCAACGCTGTGCCTAGCAATCAGAATATTCAAATCCTGGTTCCAGAAGACGGCCCATGTTTGAGTATCGGTAACGGCAAACGCAAGACCTATACATTCTTCGTCAAAGGCAATAACTGGGTGCGTCAAAGCAGCTCTGACAAATCCACTGTAAGCCTGGGCGATTCTCTGGATGTTGCGGAATTGATCGAAGCAGCGCACGAAACTGCCAAGACTTCCAGCATTGTCTCAACGCGTTAAAACCAAAAGGGTGGCCTCAGGGCTGCCCTTTTTCCATTCAGTCACAAAAATTTACATACCAATCATAAATAACCTAGTCCAGCCCCATGCCTGCGTACTCTACTGATCACCTGCCCCATGACCACTATACACGGCCTGGACTAAGACCATTCTTAATAGCTGCTGGTACTGCCTACTATAATTGAATACCACTCATTTTGATTTCTCGTTAATATGTAGTGCGGGCAAGCTACCCGCGCAATTGACTATTAATGAGGAATATTCCATGATCGAAGTAAACAGCTTTGCAGAACTGCGAACCACTGCTCCTGCTAAAGCGGGTGATACAGCCTACCTGACGCGTTACTACGACAAGGACAGCAAGTTCCGAGGCGGCGGCTGGTTCATCGGCTATCCACAGAAGAACGTACCGAAAGATGACGGCGGTATCTATGCTGTGGGTAAAGACGGCAAAGGCAATCCGTTCTTCTGGCAGCGTGTTGTTGATGACCCGACTAACATCAACATCCTGCACTTCGGTGCACGCCTTGATGGCAAGACTGATGATGCCGATGCGTGGCTGCGTAACTTCATGTGGGTTTTCAACATGAAGGACGGCAGTGACACTCTTGGTGTTTGCATTCCATCAGGCCCTATCCTGTTAAGCCCTATCGACCTCACCAACTTGGGTGAGATTCCAGTGTTCGCCCTTTATGGTGATACTCGTTGTACTAAAGGCTGGCGCCCGCGTGTCAAGATTATCAGTAACCAATCTGACAAGCAGGTGTTCAAAGTTAATGCCCGCCGTACAATCATCAAAGGCCTGAACTGGAACGGTCAGTGTGTTGCAGTCAAAGACGGTAAGAAAGTTGACGTGGCGACTATCAAAGGCGCAGTAATGCCAGCGAACCGCTCGAACAACCAGATCTTCTTTGAAAACATCTGTACCATGGGCCAGTACGTGGGCATCGACTGCGTTCGTGTGGAGAACACCGGTGGTTCAGCGTTGAAGTTCCAGGACACCCTCGACACTTCAATCACTGAGATCTACGGCAGCAAACTCTTTGGTGCTGCTATCGAAGCCAAGTGGTCTGACACAGTGCAGGCAGGTTGGAACCACTCGACCGCTGTGCGTCTTGAGAACGGTAACTTCCAGTACGGCTACGGCCCTGCTGTGTTGGATATGCCACGTATGACTCAGGCGTTCATGAAGAATATCTGGATTGAGCACACGCGCTTCCCAGGTAATCTGAATGACGGTCAGTGGGTGCTTGAAGGTAACTCAATTGAGAGTTCTGACAACCCAATCAACTTAGCCAACACCCGCTGTGTGATCAACGGCTACTACTTCCAAGGTCAAGGCACCATGACTCTGGAACGTAAGGCTAGCTCAGACAACTGGCTGTCAGGCTATGAACGTGGTAACATCCGCACTGAGACTTACGGCATCATGATGACCGATGCTTGCTTCCGTGCTGGTTACTACACTGGCTACAAGATCACGAACAACACCGACCAAGACAAGTGGGTGTACATCGGTGACTTCGCCTTCATGAAGATGAACCAGATCTGGGAAGTCGAGTTCCTGGGCAAACGTGGCGGTGTTGTTCCTAACGCACGCAGCGAACAGCCAGCTCAGATGAACGGCATGGGTCGTCGTGTTATTACCATGCAACGTTGTAATGCACCGCAGAAGAAAGTCTATGCGGACATGCGCATGGAAGGCAGCGATGCAATCCTTGATGTTGTGTACCAGCGCCTGTGGGATACCCATGCTAAGGTGTTTGTTAAACTGGCGGCCAACAGTGGCGACACTATCTTCAACCTGACTACCAACGGTCCAACACGCTTTGAAGAAGGCATGTGTACCTTGTACAGCGAAGGCCCTGTAGATTGTGTTGACCCGCTGTTGTCTGAAATGACCACCTGTGTCGAGAAGAATCAGAAAGACTACGCTCGTCCACAGGCACGTTTCAGCATCCACAACGGCATTGCCGGTATTGGTGCTAACGAGCAGGGTGTTGTTACTCTGCAAACGGCAGAAGGCAAGGCGCCGAAAGACCCTGCCAAACCTGCGGGTTACACCACGCTTAACATCAATGGCGTGGACCGTGTTGTTCCCTACTACTAAAAGTGAGATTAATCATGTCTTATAAAGTAGAACTTCCAGTGTTAACCTCTGGCAGTAACGAGCTTCCAGATGAGCTGAAACAGTTTGTTGATGCGAACAACATCACCTACACAATCGGCGACGCGAGTTCGGACCGCAGCATTGTGACCTTTGAGTCTCAGGGCCGCGATCAGTTGCAGAGCATGATTGAACAGGTCTATGCGCCTTCGAAAGAAAGCGAATGGTCACAGTTCACTTCTCAGATCACGGCAGAAGGCGTAGACGCTGGCCAGGAATCTTACCTGACTCAGAGTTCACGCGAAGTTCCGCCGCACGTTGATGACGATGTTGAGCCTCAGCCAGAAGCAGACTTCCTTGAACAAGAAGACGAAGTTGAAGCCGAGCCGCAGTCAGACGAACCTGTCGATGAGCCTATCAGTTCTCAGACCATCGCCAGCGACGTTGAACGTGACGACGCCAAGCCTGAGCAAAAGTAATCTGTAGATAAGTTTAAGGGCTGCCTTCGGGTGGCCCTTTTTCAGTTCCTACACAAATCTCCGGCAGACCTTAAACAGGGTTAAACGTGCTTAGTCTTGGAAGTCTCCAGAAGCCCACTATTCAGCAAATCTGCGGCTGAAATATTCAGAGAAATAGCTTGCCATGAAACGTAGATTATGATACGCCAATCGTCTGAAAAATAAAATCAAAAATGTGTTGATCTGACGTGCAGACGTGATACTATGCAATCTCAGTAACACGCAGCGACAAACGCAGCATGTTGCATCGCTCTTTAACAATCAGACAATCAACTATGAGAGATCATGTTATGAAAACTATGTTTAATTCTTTCGCTGTAGAACTCGACGTAATTGCAGACGACGCACACGCCGTGCCTAGCGATATTATCGAATATTGCGAAGCAAACAACATCGGCGTTTTCGTTGCTAAGCGTGACGGCGTAGACAATTTGCCTGTCGTGTTTACGGCGCAACGCGAAGAAGATTTAAAAGAAATGATCAACACAGTTTATGAGACAGAAGATAAAGAGCAGCAAGAATTTTTCGCCACTCTGATTCAGAAATTCTAATAAACTTCTCAGGCGATGGCACAAGCTGTCGCCTTTTTCTTTTGAGGCAGAAAATGAAAACTCTTTTCATTCGTTGTGACGCAAAAAGTTTCTATCAGGGCCGTGTAGAATTGCGTGCTGTGAATTTGAAACGTGCTGCTGATATTGATCGCCTAGTGTTTTGCGTTTTTGATCGTGACGTGTTATCGCGTACAGTTCAAATGCGCCAAGTAAGCATCGAACATGTGGCACACAACGGCGAATCGCTTTGCTATGCGTTTTGCTTCACTAGCGCCGACTATGTTGACGTAGCGCTGACTGATAAAGAAAGCGAACGTCTGGCTCATGTGCGTAACAATCGCTTTTTCACAGAGACGCTAAAGCGTGTCGAAGTCGAATTGAGCCTAACGATTGAGCAAGCGCCTAAGCAACGTCAAACACTCGAAGCGTACACAGTAGAAGAATTGCTGGCGCACCTCAGACAGCGCCTGAACGCCAAGATAACAGTTGAGCTATAAGCACAAGGGGCCACTCGAAAGAGCTGGCCCCTTTGCTGTTTCAGAATCAGAATTTGCTCAGACCAGACTTATCTCAAATCGCTGTAAATAGACATAACTCAAATCAGCAAATCGCTGGTCAAAATATGTGTTGAAAACATGGCGATTGTCAAGCACTATATAGACTCACGACGCAGCTTGTGGGCTGTGTCACTAATCAACATACATGAGGCAGCACAATGACAGACGAACGCTTTGCAGGTCAGATCGACGCAGAACAAGTCGAAACAGCAAACGCACTGATCAAACGCATTAACCCGCAACTGCCGAAAGGCGTTAAGCTGATTTTCTTCTCTGCCGAAGAGAGTGGCTTAGACTGTGGTATGTTGATGGTTGCCTATTTTGACGAGAATGGCGAAGAGACAGGCGACTGGGGATGGCACATTGATCTTCCTGATGCGTCCGGCCGTTACACATTCACCTACGCAGGCAATTACTGCCACGAGAAAGAAGGCACGGTTGAGGGAACTGATCAGGCCTTGATTGAGAAAATCAGCTCACTGGAATTTTAATACGTGTGGCCTTGCGGGGCCACATCAACTCAACTGTTGGAGAATCGCCATGTACTTTAAATCGAAAAAGAACGCCGCTGAATATGATCAGCAAACTGCCAAGTATTTCATTCGCATGGCACTCGCCCTGCAAACTGCCATGTATAAGCAATACGGCCGTGACGATCTCGCAGTTGAAATCGAATATAGCGGTTTGACTGAAAGCCAGCACCCAGCAGAAGATTCTGTGCCTGACGACAATCGCCCGTACATTGTTATCACAAACACGGAACGTGAAGACGAGCATACACAAGGCTATCGCCTTAACATTGATACGGTTATAGTCGCCTTCCCGTCTGCTATAGGCAAAGAGCGTGGATTAGACGAACGTTGGTTTGTTACTGCCATGTCTCCTGAGTGTAGCAGTATGCGCAGTGTTGCGCTTGCTAATGACACTACCAGCGACCGTATGCTGTTGCGTCTTGCTACGACTGTTAACGCTCTTATCTAGCATACGGCAGGGCTTACGGGCCCTGCTCTTTACTCGGAGTTTGACCATGACCAAGAAATTGACCAAACAGGACGTGCGTCCTATCATTGTTGCGTATCTCGACAAGATCGAACAGACTGATGTTGAAATCAGCGACCGCCAACGTAAGAGCACGCTGTACCATCACGTTGTCGATCTGCGTAACAAAATGCTGGCAGATTGGTTCTCGCCTGGTCAGGCACTGCGTTACTTGAAGCAGTATCAACGCAAAAACAAAGACTTTATCGGAGAGTAAGAATGAAAACAGCACCCGCCGTTAGCGATGAACGCAACTTTAAGATTGAAGGCATTGACGACCTGTGCCGCGAACTCAAATCAAATCGTGCACCACGCGGCATGGCCCTGATGCGTAACAGCATCTGGCGTGAAGCCCGCGCGTTGCAGGCTGAGTTGAGCCATCGTCTGATTCTGAGTTTCGGCAATCCCGAATCCACATATAATGGCGATTACCCAGAAACAATCGCTGTGGCGCTGTATGAAACTGAATGTGAAATCTACGCCCTGATTGAGCAGGCGATTCGTCTCGTTCTGCCTTCGTTCTACCAGAACACAATGAAAGAGCCTGTAGAGCCGCCAGTAAAGACTGCTGTGGAAAATGACAGCAACGATACACTGCCGCTCCAAGGCAAAAAGCCCCGTAAATCAAACGTTCCTCAGATCACGCACAACAAAGGCGAGCCAGTAGTCGAATTGCTCAAGCTCGATAGAAAGACTCTCGCTGACCTGAAATCATTCTGTGCTGGTAAGATATCAATGAATGAACTCACAGAGAACATGCAGGACGATCACAACATTGATATTGTGCGTGTGCGAGTGGCTACGCGACTCGATAAAACGTATGGCGTTAACATTGTGCCCAACGGCAACATCGCTTTTGATATTGAACGCACTGTGCATCATCATCGCGATAACAACGGCAACAAAATTGCCACTCACCTCGTCACTGTTATTGTTTAAGGAATCCATCATGAATCGTTACGGTCTGTTTGTACCCGTGCTGCACGCCGATGTGGCAAAACCTATTCGTCTGCGTATGGACGAGTCCGATATTGAGCTGGTGCATCGCGTGTTCATCTTAGGCATCGACCCAAGCCACGAGCCTCGTCTGTTCTTTGTAAACAGTGTTGATGCGATTATGGAATCGTTGGGTGACGGCACTACTGATCTAACGCTCTCTAATCCTGAAACGTATGAGCAGGCGCAGCGACCGTCGAATAGTTTGATTAACGCGACTATCGGCACGCGCTGCAACACCAGCTTTCCGGAAGGCTGCTACAACCTACGCGAACTGCCAGACAAATCTGAGTTCCTAGAGCCGACTCGTTTTACGGTGAAAGATCGCATCGCGTGGCAGGACACAACCAACCCAGAAGTGTTGCGTTATGTCTTTGGCTCATTCCCTACTGCATTGCTTGAAGCAGAGCTGGAGCGTCGTCGTATTGAGAACGAGCAAGACGCAGAGCAAGACGCACACGAACTTGATGTGCGGGAGCAGGAGCAGGATGAGTATGACGAACACCAGCGCCGTGAACTGGACCGTGAACGAGGCCGTCGCCAATGAAAGATAATCACCTTGTCTTGCTGGTGGCGCAAGCAGACGCAGATCGCCCCATTCGCATTCGTGCGCTGAATAGCGATATGGCGAACATCAAATATCTGACAGTCATTCTGGAATCTGATACTCGCCCACCACGACCTTTCAGCGTAAAGAAATGCCACCTGGTTGTCGAGTTGCTCCACCCTGTGATTCCTAACAGCGCTGAGTACGAATTCCACATTGATGAAATGGAACCGTATGTCGCACGCAACACCGACGGCGCTGAGGTGAAGTTTCTCAAGAACAGCGGACGCTGGTACACACGACTCACGGACCCTGTGTTTAAAGCAGTGCCCGTGTGTGAGTTCACTACACACCTCATCAAGCTGGAGGATAATCCAAACAACTGGGTGCAGCAGGCACGACTCGAAGCATTCACCTGCCAGCAACTGTTAGACGAGATTGAACGGCGCACAGCGGAAATCATGCTGCACCGTTCACTGTATGAAAGCCGTGACACGCCAGTGACTGACGCCGAGTGGCGCCAGTATGATGCACGACACTCTGGAGAATAAGCCATGACCATCTTATACGTTCGTTGCACTGAGGGCCAGTTGTTGCGCCGTCGTGTTGAACTCAACTCCATGTATCACAAAAACATGCACCGTGTATCAAGCATCGTCCTGCTGGTACTGGATGCAGAGCATGGCGAATTGAAGTACGCGGCAGAAGTCAACGCAGCCAACATTGTTGTCTCGCCACGCAGCAACATGACCAGCCAGCTACAGATTGAAATCAAGCGCTATACCAAGCGCCCTCTGACTGAGCACCATCGCGCTTACGCCCGTTCATCGTATAAGCATATTCTAAGTCAAGCAGCACAACGCGCAGAGCTAAGCTGGTCGAAGTAGTCAGCAAATCACTGGTCAAAATATGAGTAGAAACGATCAGAACATTCTGATAGACTAATTAGGCAGCACATATAAACAACTCTACTCACATTAACTTTTCCAACACCGGGGAATATCATGGCCGTCTTAGCAGCAATCGTTATCGCGCTTATCGTGTTGCTTACTTTCATCGCAGTTGTCCTGAGTATCGGACAGAGAGCGATTGTGGTTGAGATGGAACTTGAACTGGAAGAAGCACTGGAAGCCATCGCAGCGGCCCGTCGTTTCTACGAACGCCAATCCGTACATCACCTATTAATGAGAAGGGACTATGCCAAATAAACAGTGGGTATCACAAAATAATCGTCTGACTCCAGCAAACCGTGCTCGTTTAGAAGCCACGGTCAATCGTGAGATTCAGATCGTAATCGACCAGTGCAGCTTGATGGTGGCTCGCTCTGAGAGCGGCGGCTTCGGACACGTGGCTGACCACCTGACCGGCCTCAGTACAATGAGCATCTATGCACGCGCTCTTGGCGGCATTCAACGCAACTGGCAAATGCCTACCGTTGTTATCTCGTCTATCAACGTAATGCCGAGCTACCAACGCAAGGGCGTGTTTGCTGTGCTGTGTGATAACCTGATTGAGCACTGCACTGTCAACAACTGGGTTCTCAAAGTTGAGAACGTGTTGGTGCCGTATCTGCGTCAGCATCTTGAGCAACGTGGCTTCTTGCCTGAGCCGAACGCTAAAGGCAGTGAGCTGCTACATGGCAGCATGTACTGGCTGCCTCGTCCTGAACTGCGTGATACCCTGCCTCGTCTGGATATGTCACGCATCAGCCAACTCGGGAAAACAGCGTGAAATCATTCTATCGTGCAATACTCGCAGGCTGGGCAAAGCTGCGAGGCTATGAACAGGTAGCAATCACCCTTGTGTTGGTGAACCTGTTGGGCGCCGTGTTGGTCAACATGATCAACCAAAACTTATCGCTGTTTCTACCCAGCGTGTTTTTGTTTGCTCTTAGCGGCATGGTCAGTGTTGGCCTTTGCATCAAAGAGCACAAGGTAGACTAAACGATTTTCCATTTACTGTAGCTGAGGAGCTAACAATGGCAACTGCATCAACTCAAATCACTTTCATCTTCCCATTCCTGTCCACCTATGAAGTAACGCTAGGCAGTGGTAGCTTGGCAAACAAGCTGGGCTGTAATGAAATGCAAGAAAAGACCTACAATGGTCCGCAGGCACTCAACATCATGCTTGGCCTGCATGTTCAAGACGCGCTGCCTCTGTTCGACCGCAGCATCGTTAATCTGATGATTGATCGTCAGATACGTTATGAAGAAGATATTGTCAGTGGCATGTATGATGCCTCTGGCCATGCGCCTCACGCAGGCCTTATGGTTGTGGTACACCACTTCCGATAAGTGGGCTTGCTGGAACGTCTTTGCGAAGGCGTTCTGTCAATCTTACATATTGCTAAGGAGCATGTATGAATCGACCGCAACGTGGCGCAGTTTATAACCTGTCAGAAATCCTGTGCGACCTTGAACTTCTCAAGTCAGCCTGCCTGTGCTTTTATGTGCAGGACCTGTGTTACCCTGACAATCGTAGCAGCACCGAACAGATTGTTGACTTCACTCACCTGACGGATGACCAACTGCTGGCTATTCCGGGCTGGTCTGAAACACAGTGGCGTTTTGCATACGAGACAGAAGAGTGGACGCCTGTGTTCCGCGCCATCGATGATCGCAGCGTAGAACGTCTGTGTCACATTGAGCCTTATGTTGACCGTGACATGCAAAGCATTAACCACATGTGGGTAACACCACGCGGCGGTGAACTTGCGCAGCAGCCTGTTGCGTATAACCCTGAACTTCATGGAACTCTGGAGGCACGATGAACAAAGAACAACGCACCCGTATCATTACTGCAATGATGACGAACCTTGTCGAGATTCGCAAAGTGACCGACATTGTTATTCACGAACAAACGGTTGAGTTCAAACTCAAGGGCAGCGCGTACATTGCGGAAGTTCCTGAAAGCAATCCTGAGAAAATCAGTGTGCGCTTCCGCGATGACTATCAGTGGGCACCTGACATTGAAAAGCAACTCAACCATCGTCCGCCTGTGCAACACACCGTTAATCGTGATCTGTTGCGCAAGCCTGACAATCACCCAAAGACATTGCATGATGTGATTCAGGCAAAGTCAGTACGCAGAAGTTACTAGCCTTGCGCCGCTCTCTTAAAAAGCAGAAGTGGTGGCAGGATATTGAAAAGCAGTACACAACGATCATGCTTGGTCTCACCGCTGCCTGTTTTATCGCAGCAGGAGCAATTGCTTGGTTGTATGTGCATTACGTGGGTTAATCATCTGAGGGGGATGTACTGTAAATGATCGATAGCACATAGCAATAACATAAAGTATTTGTAGTGGCAGTAAAGGCAGTAAAGGCAATACAAACAATCCACCGGCATAGACCGGTATAAAGAAAATACCTATACAGGACATAATAAATGAAAACTGCAATCAAAACCTCTATCGTAGCTTCTCTGGTAACTCTGGCTCTGGCAAACGTATCAGTGGCCAACGCAACAACTTCGTATGACGGCGGCCTGATTAACGTGGGCGGCGGCGATGGTGGCTTGATTAACATTGGCGGCACCGGCGGCTTTATCAATATCGGTGGCAACACTGGTACGCAGACTGCACTCAATGGCCTGAACAACAACCTCAATATTCTGGACGGCAAAGTAACTGTGATTGACGGCAAAGTCGTTGACCTCAGCAACAACGTCAGTGGTCTGAATACTACCGTGTCTGGTCTGTCTGGCACTGTAGCGCAGAACACCAAAGACATTGGCACACTGACCAACAGCCTGAATCAACAGAACACCAACCTGACCAACGCAATCTCAGCGGGCGATAAGCTGTTAAACGACAAGCTGACCTCAGCAACGAACACGCTGGGTACGCAAATCAAACAGACCAACGACCTGGCTGTGCAGGGTAACGCAACTGCTAACAACGCCCTGACCACTGTGTACGGTTTGATTCCTCAAGTGCTGAACAATGGCAAAGCAATCGCCGATGTGAAAACTGATCTGGCTACTGCGGTTGAACAGGGCAAGCAAGTTGCTACCGGCCTGAACAACAAAATTGACGGCGTTGATTCGAAAGTTGATTCGCTGGCGCAGCAGGGCCAAGCGGCATACACTGACCTGAACGGTAAAGTCAGCGCAGTAGATGATCGTGTGACTGACCTGGCTAACACTGGCAAAGCAGTTGCTGGTCAACTCGACGCTAAGATTGACGGCGTTTCAACTCAGACCAACGGACGCATCGACGGTCTGGTTGAGCAAGCGAATCAGTTTGCTTCCGATACCAACGCAGCGCTCGGCAAAGTCGATAACAAAGCTGACCTGGGCATCGCGCTAGGTGCAACTGCTAATGTGAAAGCTGATCTGGTAGGCGCGGGCTTGATTGCTAACACTGCGTGGGATATCAAACAGCAAAAAGAAATCGACGCCAACACCAAAGGTCTGGCAGCGAACAACGCACTGGATGTCAAGCAGCAAACGCAGATTGACTCTCAGGGTAAAGCAATCGGCGGTCTGCAATCCGGCCTCGCTGCTAACACTGCCGTTGACGCGAAACAGCAACATCAGATCGACTGGCTGAAATCTGATTCGGCTGCAAACAAAGCAACCGATGCCAAACAGCAAACACAGATTGATGCCAATACAAAGACCGGTGCGCAGAACGGTAAAGCAATCGGTGATCTGCAATCTGGTCTGGCTGTGACCGATGACCGCTCCATCAAAAACTCCGACCGCATCAGTGACCTCGTATCCGTCACTGATAAAGACCGCACTGACATTAACACCCGTGTTGATGGCGTGTCCTCTCAGGTCAATGCTAACGGTGAGCGCATCAGTGATCTGGTGGCTGTAACTGATAAAGACCGCACCGATATCAATACCCGTGTTGACGGTGTAAGTGGTCAAGTCAACAAAAACTCTGATCGCATTACTGACCTGGTTAGCGTGACTGATAAAGACCGCACCGATATCAATACCCGTGTCGATGGCGTGAGCACTCAGGTTAACAAAAACACCAACGACATTAAAAACGTCAGCAACGTTGCCAACGATGCATATAACAATGCATACAACGCGCAGCAAACTGCCAACGCTGGTGTAGCAATCGGGCAGGACGCCAAGAACACTGCAATCAATGCGCAGAACACCGCCAACGTTGCAGTGGGTATCGGCCAGAAGAACAGCAACGACATTGTTAATCTGGACAGCCGCGTGACTACCAACACTGGCGCGATTCAGAAAAACAGCAACGACATTGTTAATCTGGATAATCGCACAACGCAGAACACGTCTGACATTCAGACAACGCGCAACGATCTGGTCAACACTAACAACGTGCTTACCCAGAATGTTAAGCAAACGCAGTCCAACACCAATCGCATCACGGTGAATGAAGGCAACATCGCCAACAACACCAAGCAGATCAATGTTAACACCACTAACATTGCGAACCACGACGTGCGCATCACCAACAACGAAACCAACATTGCAAACAACACCACTGAGATCAAAAAGACTCAGACCGTTGTGAACAATCAGGGCAAGGTGTTGCAGAACCATGAGACGCGCATCACCAACAACGAAACCAACATCAACAACTTGGCTGGTGACTACTACCAGTTCCAAGATACCTACAACTACAACAACCAGGTTATCAACCAGAACATTCAGAGCTACTCCAACCAAGCTGTGCAGAAGTCTAAAACGTATACCGACGAACAAGTTGGTAAACTGCGTAACGACTGGCAGCAGGGTCGTAGCGATGACCAGAACGAATACCGCTCAGGTATCGCGGGTGTAGCAGCAATGTCTAACATCCCGAACGTCCCAGGTACCAAGTGGAACATGGGTGCAGGTCTGGGCCAGTTCCATGACAAAACAGCGCTGGCAGTTGGTGGTCACCTGAACATCAGCCAGAATGTCTCTGTTAAAGCAAGCGTGGGCTTTGCAAACAACAGTGATGCCGTCGCAGGTATCGGCATGAGCATCGGTAACTAAGTAAAAACCATTGGGTGTCTTCGGACACCCTTTGTCAATTCTGGAGACTCGTCATGGGTTATCAAACGTGTGCTGATTGCGGCTGCCGTATTCGCAGTGGCTATTGCACCAACTGTCAGGAAGAGGCTTACATCATGGACATTCAGAATGTAGAGCCTGATTTAGAGTTCAGTCAAGAGTTCACGCAAGCCGCCGCAGAACAGCGTGCTCAGGGCAACAAAGCAGAAAGGAAAACACGATGAGTTATGGTATCATCAAAGCACTTAAAGCAGTTGGTGAAGACGTTGATAGCCAGTTCAACGCCAGCCCGTTTCATGCAACAGACATTCGTTTGACTTGGGCACAGCAGGCAACAAATGACGATTTCATTGATGAGTTCACTCGCATTGATTTCCGTGTGTTCACCAAGCAAACTCATCCCAGCGAACTCCAGCACAAAAAGATGGAAGACTACACGCTGGGCTTCGAGTTTCGTTGGGATGCCAGTGCTGAATCTCCTGACGCCTATGTTCGTTTTGGGCTGTATTCTGTTTCAGGCCTGGAAGCAACTATCCTGCCGTGGTTCACGTATGAAGAATTTGTCGATCACTCCGCTTTTGGTTTATGTAACAGGCTGGTAGGACAAGTTTCTCACGCACCTAGGTTTCAGGCGCATTTAAAAGAGTATACCGATGCCGCCGTTGATTCAGGATGGATTGCAGATGTTCTAAGTGCATTTGCCGATCAGCGTACCATGATCAAGTCATGCCTGTAGCCTACGAGGCTGTTGTCGAACTTGTGGAAGAAGACGGCAGCTATGACCTACCTGAACTTCCACCCAAATACTCTGCGTTTGTCCGTGACGTTTGGACCAACAAACGTATCGATGTAAAGACACGCGGAGTTACTAAACTGCCTGAGGGCAAAATTCGTTGGTCAAGGTCCCAAGAACTTGTTGAATGGTTCGACGTTGACCCTTCTCGCTACACGTTATTTATTGTAAGTCCGTATGACGGTCCAGCAGAGGTTGTTGAAGATGATCGAGAAGCATAATGTACGCACGGCTGTTGTAAAATTCCGTAATGAAGAATACCGCATGTTCTTCTTGGGCTACACAGCATACATCGATGTGCGCAAGTTTTGGGAAGAGCAAGTTGGCGCACGTACTGACCTGTTCGTTCCGCCAGAAGGTCGCATGGCAATCCATATCGAAAACGGTATGGAAGAACTGACTCTTGCTACACTTGAAGATCTCAAGCAAGCTATCCACGGTCTGCGTAACCACACCACTTGGTGGGACTACGTGTCCGAAGAAAAGTTCGAACGCCTGTGCATGTTTGCTCAAGTGTTGAGTGAGGTAGAAGCGAATGGTGAATGGACCAAGCTGCACCTCAACAATGAAACGTTTGTCTGGTATGAATAAACAACCTCCTATAAGGACTATCGAATGAATATCTATCTTGGAAATGTGGACGCACGGGCGCAGCTTGCTAATGCCCTGCCTGTTGTTTTAATCGATGGCAAAAAACTTTCAAGCAGCCTCGTGCCTATCTCTCACGTAATGCAGTGGCAGGCAGGCACTATTCAGCTTCAACTGATCAACGGTCAAGATGCACCGAACCGTGATGGTATCTATCTGTGTACTGACATGAACGGCAATGTTCGTTATGGCCTGGTGACTGCTACCGCTGCTAATTGCTATCGCTTCCAAGAGCACTACGCTAACGGCGGCAGTACAATGTGGTTCGACAAGGCAAGCGCGGATGATGGTGTTCTCTCCGAAGATGAACTTGATATGAATGAACTGTCTAACTGGATGCTGTTGCTGCCCACGGACAGTGTGAACCGCAGCGACAAGACAAAGTTCCCAGAGAGCTACAAGCCCTCTGATGAGGCGACACCGTGCAGCGTCGTGCCAAATCCATGCGACAACAGAACGCAGGCACAAAAGAATCAGGCTGAAACTGACAGCGCAAAAGATCGCGAACAGGCAGACGGCGAAGCGCACTATCGGAACTACCGTTGGCTGAGAAACATTCGTGGTCGTTACCTTGATACGTTCGAAAGATCTGTTGCATCGTTCTTGGACGTAAAACGGGAACCGTACTTTCTGGACAGCGTGTCGTTTTCTGATTGGAAGCGATACGCCGAATACCTGCACGACAACGATATCGGACCTGATGTAGTAGGCGCACACGAAATCTCCCGCTGCCGTAACATTCACGTTATTGCTCGTAGTTGCTATTATCGACTCATGGATAAAAAGCCTGCGCCTAACGTGTACTTTGACCAAGAACTGGAGAAACTGAGAAATGGTAGAACTCGCTAAAGGCCCTGTCGGTCGACTGCTGGTAATGTGGATTGCAGTCATGGTTTACTGTGAACTGCGACTTACTGATTCTGTACCAGAGGAGCCTTTCGGACTTGCTTGCATGTTTGCTGCCGGGATCGCTATCGCACGCATGACGCCTCCTGCCTGTGAGGCATTTCGTAGTTATTGGCACCAAAGAAGGAAGAACTAATGTTTCAGCGATTGAAAGAGTTTTTAGAAATCTGGCCGACTGTTGATCAGGCTCTGACCAAGAAAGCCCGCTGCGTCAAGACTGGCCATCACCACTATGTTGTGAAAGACAAGTCTGGTCAGGCAGAAGCCCAGCAACGTGAGACTGATAGATTGTGCCCTCAATCCGACGAGCAACCTGAGTACGAGAAGATTCGGCTCACCATTGCGCGCGAACTTGCAGCCGATACCACACCCTATCCCAAGCTGTTATCCTTTGGTACAACTGGCAGAGTGATTGTGATGGCATTGAACTATGACGTAAACATTGCAGACATGATGGACTTATAATATGCTTAAACGTATCTCATTCGGCTCAGCACTTCCTTACCTCGAAATTCGTCACGACAAACAGCCCAAGCGTAGTCTGGTGCTAACTGACAGATCGTTTGAGTTCAAGCCCGGTCTCAACATGCTGGTGGGCGCTAACGGTAGTGGCAAGTCAACCTTGCTTGAAGCCATTGCAAAGCGCTTCCTGTGTTTCAACTTCGGTACGCCAAACCTCGATAAAGAAACGTTTGGCTATATGTCAGAGCTGTGGCAAGAAGACGAAGAACATTCATGGCGCGATCACAAGTTCTTGCCTTACGTCACAGCGGAATACGATCAAGTTCCTTACATGATGTACGCCAGCCCTGAGTTCACACCTCTGGGACAACCGAATCGTGCGTATGCCATGTGCTATGGGCTGGGCAAAGCAGCCACTGAACACTATGACATGGTAGACAGTCACTCCAGCGGTGAAGGTATGCGCAACGTCATGGCCAAGATGTTCAACATCCTACGCGGCGCAGAACGTCCCATCAATCGTAATCAGGTACAGAAGCATGATTGGCGGGATGAGCGCGATAGTGGCAAGCGCCAAGTAAACTGGCTTGATCAAAACATACTGCCTCAGCCTGACGCTCCGATGGTGTTGCTTCTCGATGAGCCGGAACGTGCGCTCGACCTGCAGGCTCAACTCGCCTTCTGGGCAGACCTGACGAAACTCACAGCACAGCCCAACGTGCAGGTCATCATTGCAACTCACAGCATCATCCCACTGTTCATGCCAGACATTCAGGTCAACTATGTTGAAATGACTGAGGGCTATGCGGACAGTCTGCGTACTGGAGTTGAGAAACTCAACAAATAACTGGTCAAAACAACTACTGCAAAAAGGAGCTCTGTATGCTATACTTACTAACGGGCAGTCAATCACGAAAATACAGGGACTTCACTATGAACAAACATCAAAAGCGCTGCATCATGCGGGCGTTCTGTTTTGCGGTAGGCTTGTCGTTTGTTTGCGGCCTGTGTGTTGGTTATTTTATCTGGTACGCTCAACTCGACTTTACTTTGTTTGCCGTGTCCACTGGTTTTGGTGTTGTTCTTATCGTGGCACTGTTGGAGATTGGCACATCGATTGCCAACTGCCTTGCACATGGACGTGTTAATGCTCGTCGGTACATCAACCGTACCGTACGCAGAGCACGTTATGATTTCGTCAACCATAGATAATGCGAGGGCATTATGATTCCGTATTACCACAGTCCGTTCTATTCTTCCTTGATCATCTGGCGTAAGCGCTTGCGTAACTGCATGGCGTTGCTGATAGGCATAATGTTGTTTCATGGGCGTGTGCCTCCTCCTGAGTCCATACCTGATATGTGGTTCTGGACAGGCGTTGTGTTTGGTATTGTGCTGCTGGTCTGCTACGCAATGGTGTGTCAGTACGAGCGCTACATTGTTGAGGCGTGTGGGTATCTCAACAAGAACACAATCATTGGCGTGACAAATTTTAAATCCATCCACAAACGCCACGTTAAGTGGTTCCGTCGTGAGTTCAAATCCGACCCTGATGACACTAACTCTTGGAAGATATAGTATGACTATGCTGCGCAATTTTACCGCTGTACTGCCTGTGACCTGTAACGCCGACTGTGGCTTTTGTCCTGAGAAAGAAATGGAACAGAAAGCCAAGCCCAAAGACTGGCAAGAGGCGCTGATTGATTCCATCGTTGATAACGAACATCGTGTTGACCACGTTTCTATTAGTGGCGGCGAGCCAACGCTTCGCATGAACTTCCTGTTTGAGACCATTGATGAGATCTTGTCGCGCACAGGCATCGGCAATGTGGGTCTGACAACAAATGGCCGCTTCCTTGAAAGCCCAAACAGCGTGCTCAAGTTTCTTGATCTGAACACTGACCGCTTGCTGCGTAGCAAGTTGAGTCACCTGAATATCTCCATGCACTCGTTTGACCGCGCACTGGCAAACAAGATCATGGGCGTTGAATACTCGTGGACAATGGACGACCTTGTGCGCTTCCGTCGTCAACTCGGCCGTGACGTTAGCTTTCACATCAACTTTGTGATCAACGAACACAACATCAAAAACATCGAGCATGAGTTTATCGCTGCCCGCGATTTCATGCACGCCAACCCTTGGATTGATGTGGTGTTCCGTATTGACTATAACAACGCCAAGCTCAGCAAAGACCTGCGTGCTTATGGCCAAAGCGTTGAAGCATGGCGCGAGTCAACTCGCGGTAGTATCAAGGAAGAGAAAGCGGCACGCAAGCGCATTCTCAAGCAACCAAAGATGTTGCAAATGTTCGACGAGATCTTCAATGGCAGTCTGGCTGATAGTTTCAATGATGATTGGCTGCCAAGCTCTGACGGTCCTAATACGTCAGCTTGCCCGAGCTGCTTTACTCATCAAAGCCCAGAGATCAACAACAGCTTTGCGTGGCTGAAAGCAAGTTCGTATGAACCCAACGACGATGAGCCTGAGTTCACCGAGCTGGTGTTCCACATGGACGGCAAGCTGTACTATGACTGGTCACGCAACACGCCAGCCAAGAAAGACACTTGGTCACCAGCCAAGGCTGAAAAAGCTGTTCGTCGCATTCGTAGGTCGCGTTTTGATCTTGAGCCTAAAGCTGAGGAGCCTAAAGCAAAGGCAGTCAAGAAGCGTCCTGCTAAAAACAAAAAGGTAGAGTTCGACGCATCGGACTTGGAAGAAACAAATACCTTTCGTCGCAAGGAAGAGCAGATGCCAAAAGGCGGTACATGTAGTTACGATGATCGTGGCAAATGCAACTATAGAGGTTAATCATGGCAGTAGGCTTTGCAAAAGATGACGGTGTTAACGACACCATTGAGAGCAATATCAACAACGAGATTGATTTTGCTCGTGCCCAACTCATGGGCGTAGGCTCAGAGTATTGCTTGGAATGTGATAGAGAGATTCCTCTCCGCCGTCGTCAAGCAATGCCCAACGCCAAGTATTGTGTCGAATGTCAATCAGACCACGATGGCACAAGTCACAGCTATTATAATCGTCGCGGCTCTAAAGACAGCCAGCTGAGGTAATCATGCAGCCAATCATTGTACCAACAAGTGATGGAATAACATCCCCTATTCAAGAACGAGGTGTTCTTGGAAATGAAATTAATCCTCAGTTACATGCATTAGCTAAAGCCTCGGCTAATCTGCGTAAACATCTGGAGGAGAAGGGCCTGCCTGTTATCCGCTACGAAATTAAGTCTGATGTATGGTTAGCCTATTTCAAGCAATACGGCAATCATGAAATACTAACTACCCTCAAGTCGCTGCTTGGCCAGCGTTCGCCTTACGTCGGGCGTCGTTTGGAGATAATGATCTCTTCTGTACTGGACCTTCCTGAAAGAGAGAAGCCAATGTTCTTCCAAAACATTCGGAACTCCTACAGTGGAGACGCACCTTCTGATTGCTCAGAAGATGAGGAAGAGGATGATGTGGGTTCTGATCCTATTGTCGAACAGCCTTCTGTCTTAGATTTAAAGCGTCAACGAATTATTGATCGTCTTATGCAAGAAGACGAAGTGGAAGATGCTTTACGCAGCTACAGAACCGACCCTGTGTCGCAGGCAAAGCGCCGTGTGATTGAATGTATTCTTGCCGAAGCTGATTGGCTGAACGAACTTAAGGAAATGCAAAGTGAATAATAAAAAACCAAAACTCAACCAGACAGTATCGAGGTTTTCAATGCCTGCTAAAACTCCATTCAGTCCTCAGCAGTTTGCTGATCATCAGGCAGAGCAACGAGAGTTCCGTGAGCAGTGGTTGATTAAGAGAACGCAGGAAGTAAACGAAATTCTGTATCATCTGGCTGGCGGCAAACCTCAGAAGTCCATGCTCAATATGCGCAACGAACTGGACCCAGACTATGTTGATTACATGATCAATCGCAGTGAGCAGCCTGAACACAAGCACATCAACAAAGATACTATCCTGATCTTTCTTGATCTCGGTACTTGGTTGGTTTGCGACGACAAACTGCTTACCGATTTTGCTCAATTGTTCATTGATGTGGGCTGGGGCCCTCACACATCGGCTCATATTCGTGCCGGCGAGAAGTATGACGTGTGGCTGGCACTGGAGAACGTTGCTGAGCCTGATGAAGATGAAGATGAGGAAGAAGACGAATGATCAACATTCCACTTTCAGACTTAACTGTAGCCAAGTCTGGTGATCACACAGTTATTTCTATCGATGACTATGTGCGCCACATCGGACCTGAGGTCGGTATCTTTTATGAGAAGTCACTTGACCTCAGCGCTCAGGGTTTCAATCGTCGTCAGGTAGCGTGTGTTATGCATATCTCCGTGGAAGAAGTTGCTCGTCTAGCTACAGGCAATCGGCCTTATCCTGAGATTCACGCTATGAACGCAACAGATTCTCAGGAACTGCCTGAGCCTGATACTATCGATCTTGACCGAGAGTTGCGTGAGATTGATTTTGTATTCGGTCTCCATACTCCAAAGCCTCGTCGTCGTATGGAAGACCCGAAAATAAGCCAAGCAGCACGCATGTCCCAACTAAAACGGCGTTATGAGAATGCACCCAGTAACATTCCATATCAGTCTCAGGACGACACAGCCGTTATGGTTGCTACTGCTGCCGCGGTGTATGTTGCAACATCGGGCAGTGATAGCGATACGTGCAGTCGGTCAAACGATGATTATTCATCACCGTCACCATCGTATGATTCGCCGAGCAGCGGCAGCGATAGTGGTGGTAGCAGCGGTTGTGACTAAGGAGCCTATATAGTGAAACGCTTAATTGCTTTTTTCCAACGCTGGTGGCACAGCGATGAGATCGAACAGCGTGACCGTCGTCTTCGCCGTATTGAAGAAGAGTTGAAACACAAAGCGCTGGCGATGAAGAATGAAAACGCAAAGCGCGGGAGTTGGTGACTGGCCTCGACCAACCCTACAAGCAAGAGGCCAACAAGTCTAAGCAGCATTTCAATAGACTTATTCGCAAAGCACGGCAGATCCATGCAGCACCCCTTGAACCTGCTGTGGCCGAAATAATTCGGGAGGCTACCATGCACGTACCGATTGAAATCAAAAGAGACTTCTTAGCTGTTAAACGCTTTTGTTATTGGCTTGCCATTGAACTCCGTCAAGGTACGTTGCTGCTGAACGCTGAGGCAGATCGTCTTTGTGTGATTGAGTCCTGTCGGCTTGTGCTCGAATCTAATCGCCCACACTTTGTGGCTTATACTGTAAACGAACATATCTGGCCTGCACTTAATGCTGCCGTTGAACTGCGTGCCGTTGAAATTGTTACGCGGGCTGCAAGTGCTGCCGATTACTTTGTTGACGAAAATGCAAAAATTGCCTATACCCGAGGAGAGTTAGATGCGCCCGAATAACAACGCCCAGTTCGACGAACACCAGATCAGTGCTGATGGTATCATGGTTGAAGTGCTGCGTGCATTCGGAGACTGTGCTGAAATGCTGGTGGTATGCAGTGACGAACAACTCCGCAAGCTGCTGGTTCAGTTCGGTACTTCTTACAGCAACATCGAAGAAGACAACCGTCTGGAACTGCTTTATCTCCTGACCAAGAAAGTTGTTGATCAGGACGACGCTCTCCGTGTTGCTGCTTTCTTCACAAGCGAGTTCGGTGCCAGCGAGGACGATGATGTTCTGCTCCACCTGTGCGAAGGTCTGGTCGACTACACCTCATTACTTGGTGAAGACGACGATGAAGAAGACCAAACTATCTGCGATGAATGCGGACAGGACTTTGATTCAGTAGGCCGGTGTGGTTGTGCCACCAGCTATGACTTCGACGAAGATCATAAAGAGGACAATGCCGTGATTAAATCTAAAAAGACAAGTGAAGTGCTGGCAGTTAACTATTCCAATGCTGTTAACGCACTGCGTGACGATGTTGTGCTGACCATGGTACCACACATCATGTCCGTTGAAGGTGCCGACATTCATGTGCATACTGCCGAGCAAGTTCGTCTGTGGCTGCAACAGGCAAGCAAGCGTGACCTGATGAATGTGCTGCATAACATCGTGGCGCCTGATGAAGAACTGCGTGATCACCCTGTAGTTGAACAGAACCCTAATCTGTTCAGCGAAAAGCACATGGTGCTGCTGGAGATTCTCAACGAACTCCATCCGCAAGATCCTCCATCCGATGAAGTCGAAGAAGACGATGACGCCGATGACGAAAACTTCACCCTCCGTTCGTAGTCCTGAATTTCCACACATGACAGACACGGAAGTCGAGTCATTTCTGTTGGCGCCTGACAAATGCAACTTTGTTAAAGTGCGCAAGCTGCCCGACGGCGAGTGGATTGGAATATACAAACTCGCCTTCACATGGAGCGTGTGCTGTGGCATAGGTGAGATTACCAGCTTCAAGTATCGTTGGTGTTTTGAGCACCGTGAGGAAGCTGAATACATGTTTGCTAATCTCGAAGCCTATGATGATCCACCTCATGAAGATCACAGGCACAGCCTGCGTGGTCATCGTTATTGGGGACGTGAGCCTCTTCTCAGAATGCAAGATGAAAACGGAATAGACAGATGGTAAAGCAGCCTAACGAAGTACCTGAAAAAATGCGTAAGCGATTGCCTGATAGCCATGTGTTGCCACATGGCTTGAAGCAGAACCCAAACATCGGCAATAAAATTCCTGAATCTCTGCGTAAAGGCATACCTGATAACCATGTGATGCCTGATTCGAAATACGATTCTTTTTGAGGTGAATATGAGACATATCTTAGCGCGGCTGTTTCAATACTGCTGCTCCGGCGATTGTCCAGACACAGATCTGGTTGAGATCGTCACTGAGTACGACGGCACGGTTGAGTCCATCGATGAGGACCCAAGCCCGTTCTTAAACTATCTGCACCTTGAGTGTGACCTGTTAGATTGGTTCAGCATTCGTGAAGCACTCGCTTTGCTGTGTGGCAAACAACTGCCTCGTCTGTTTGAAGAACGCCTCGAAGGTGCTACTACCATTGAGCAGTTCGATCAGGTCATGGGCCCTTATCTGGAACTGGACCATGAGCAATAAAGAATCGACGCTGATCATTCCAAACGCAGAAGACCATCAGGGTATTGATTGCGCCGTGATTCTTGTCGATTCTCAGATTGAGATTGGCAAGCAGCGCATCGAAAGGACACTGGCTAATTTCAACATGTCGGCCAGTGATATTTTCTATGACCCATGCTGGTACGATGGAACGGAATCTCAAGGCGGCTGGGGATGTACGTTGGACGATGCAACCAAAGAGAAGCTGAATGCCTCTAACGACAAGTCTCTGTGGAAAGTTGGTATGCTGAGCGGTGATGACATTGAGCAGATGCTGGATGTTATTCGTGACACAGGCCACGCAATGACTCGACGTGCCCTAGCAACCAGCGCTAGTCGCAGCACTGACCCTAAAAAGCGTACTGTCCGCCTTGAACTAACGCTGGCAGAATACGACAGCTTGAAATCAAAAGCTGGTGGTCAATCCATTCAGGACTACATCAAGAGGAAACTCCTGTGATAGATTTTAATCCAATCGCACTGCGCCCACTGATCAAGAAGTTCCAGAAGGGCCTTGCTCCACTGACCAATGACGAAGTTCGCCAACTACGTGCTTACTACCGCATGGCCAGCGATGTTGCAAAAGCTGACCCAGCTCTGGAAGGCGTTAGCTCTTACGTCAACCTCAGCTATCAACAGCTTGACCGTTACTTTGAAGCACGCAAGATGCAGGAAGAAGAGGACATTCCTGCTGTCTACGATACGTCAGGTGAGACTGTTGCATCACCGCCTCGAAAACCATAATCTGTAAATAACACTAGGGAGATCTGAAAAGATTTCCCATTGTGCATTCTGCTGGAGAAAACGTATGCCACGACCTATGTCTAGTCCATATCGCTACATGGAGATTACGCTGCCAAACATTCAGGCTTTCTTAGAAGACTTGCGTCAGGACAGCGATTCCAAAGAGTGTGTGAAACTAATGCAGCCGCATGTCTGCAACCCTGAGATTACAATCTATGCTGCTTTTTACGATAGCCGCCCTGTAGCCGTGTTGGGTATCTATCGCGGCATGTATCTGGCTTTTGTAATTGTACGTGAGCCACATCGCAGACAAGGTGTTGGTCGCTGCTTGATTGAAAAGTACGCCACCCGAGTTCAGTCCATCCTGATTAAACATGCAGATCGTGGTAACAGTCTGGCGCACAAGTTTTTACGCAATGTTGGTTGGCGTGATTACAAGCAGATGGACCCAAAAACTGATTCAATGATACGTGAAGATTTCAAAGCATAGGTAATTTATGAAACTCGGTTTCGCCTGCAAGTATATCGACTACAACGGCAAACAGCCTTTTGCCAGTCGCAGTGTTAATTTCAGTCAACTGTCCAAGCTCGACCCTGATCAGCAAATCGACAAGCTGATTGAGATTGCAGGCCACAATGTTGCTGTGTTGTTTAGCATGATTGAGCACGTGGGCAAACAGCGTCCTGACTTGCGCATGTTCCGTATTACAAGCGACTTGCTTCCACTGTTTACGCATCCCAAGGTGCATCACCTGTATGCGCGTCACGTCAATCATCTAGTCAGCCCTGTGCTGGCCATGTGTGGTAAAGTGGCTCGTCGTCATGGTGTGCGTCTTAGCTTTCATCCTGGTCAATTCACGGTGCTGGCCAGCGACAAGCCTCATGTGGTAGACAGTGCGATTCAGGAGCTTGAGTACCATACATGGTGCGCCGTACAGATGGGTTATGGTCAAAAGTTTCAAGATTTCAAGATCAATATTCATCTTAGCGGTGCCGGCGGCGCAACTGAGTTTCGTCGTAATTTTAAACGTCTCAGCCAAGAGTGTCGTCGTATGCTCACAGTTGAGAATGATGAAGTCTCCTCCAGTGTTGAACAGTGTTTGACGCTGGCGGATATCTGTCCTGTTGTTCTCGACATTCATCATCATTGGGTTATGACCAACGAGTACATCATGCCCAGTGATGTCCGGGTTCAACAGGTTATTGGCTCATGGCGTGGCGTGCGTCCAACAATGCACTTCTCTGTGTCGCGTCCTGAGTTCGTTCCTAGCGTCGGTCTGCCTGACCAAAACAAGCTGCCAGTAGCTCGTGGTAAATTGCGTGCGCACTCTGACTACTATCACAACGAGGCAGTCAATGAGTGGGCTTTAACTTTTGACCAGTTTGATATTATGTGTGAGTCGAAGGCGAAGAATCTAGCCCGTACGTTGCTGTTGCTAGACAAGCCGTATTCGACAAATCAATGGTCAAAATAGCGCTAGATACTGCAAGCCTGTCGTGCTATACTTTGCATAGGCAGACGTGTCGCGTTAAACGTTTCAAAGAGGCCTGTTTAATGTATACTGCACCGTCTGAAAAACCCAAGTCACGAATCCACGATCTTGACCTGAGCCAAATCAAGCTCAAGGTTGTTCCACCTTCTCGTCGCACCTATCGCCTTGCACTCAACGTGCTGGAGATTGCGCCTGAGGTTAAACGTGCTGCTCGTCGCGCGGGGATCGTGATGGGTATCGACAACTTCCGTGAGACGTTCACAGGTGAGCGTAACGAACTTGTGAACCTCATTCAAAAGCACCTGGCGCCTAACAACCCTGCTAAACA
>Ga0308168_1000288_pt1 | contig 71307 bp, 67 predicted proteins | sample PhyCR2_FD_202133 | JGI IMG/M metagenome (GOLD analysis project Ga0308168, IMG submission 202133) | Phyllosphere microbial communities from UC Gill Tract Community Farm, Albany, California, United States - DLSLRC.R2 | ecosystem: Host-associated > Plants > Phyllosphere > Unclassified | place: USA...
CGCTGCTGGAAAAGGCCGTGCTTGATGCGAACGGCGCCTCGGTCGAGGACATCGTCGACCACCTGCTGATCGCCTTCGGCACCGAGATCCTGAAATACGTGCCGGGCCGCGTCTCGACCGAGATCGATGCCGCGCTGTCGTTCGACACCGAAGCGACCGTCGCCAAGGGTCGCGAGCTGATCGCCCTGTACGAAGCCGCCGGCGTGAAGCGCGAGCGCGTGCTGATCAAGATCGCCTCGACCTGGGAAGGCATCCGCGCCGCCGAGATCCTGGAAAAGGACGGCATCCACTGCAACCTGACCCTGCTGTTCTCGCTGGTGCAGGCCGTGGCCTGCGCCGAAGCCGGCGTCAAGCTGATCTCTCCTTTTGTGGGCCGCATCTACGACTGGTACAAGAAATCGACCGGTACCGACTACCAGGGCGCCGACGATCCGGGCGTGCAGTCGGTCAAGCGCATCTACCAGTACTACCGCAAGTTCGGTTTCAATACCGAAGTCATGGGCGCAAGCTTCCGCAACACCTCGCAGATCCTGGAACTGGCGGGCTGCGACCTGCTGACCATCTCGCCGGACCTGCTGCAGAAGCTGGCCGACACCGAAGGCACGGTCGAGCGCAAGCTGACGCTTGAGGCGGGCAGCGACATCGAGAAGATCGCGATCGACGAGAAGACCTTCCGCTTCCTGCTGAACGAGGATGCGATGGCGACCGAAAAGCTGGCCGAAGGCATCCGTGCGTTCTGTGCGGATTCGGTCAAGCTGAAGAAGATGATCGAAGAGCTGCGTTGATCGGTGCCATCGCAGGGCCAAGGTTGCCCTGCGGCCTATAGTTGCCCTGCGGCTTATAAACGTCGCCCCCGCGAAGGCGGGGGTCCAAGTTTGCCAGCGCACCCACAGCGCATGCAGAACTTGGGCCCCCGCCTTCGCGGGGGCGACGGCTCAACGTAAGCGGTATTCATTCAAAACCGCTTGAAACCTACCGCTCCACCGCCGCCGCAACCTGGTCGAACAGCCGGTTCACCTGCACCGCCCCACCCTCGTCGTTGTACATCCCCGCCGTCAGCACCACCACCAGCCCCAGCGAAGGCACCACGAACAGCCGCTGCCCGCCATTGCCGAACGCCGCGGTCCAGGCCTGCTCGCGGCCGAGCGCCCGGGTCTTGCCATGCCACCACTGGTAACCGTACTGGAGCCCGTCGCCGGTGTCGACGTGCGGCTGCAGCGAGGCGTCGATCCAGTCGGCCGGCACGACTTGCGCACCGTTCCAGCGTCCGCGCTGCAGCATCAGCTGGCCGATCCGGGCCAGGTCGCGCGGGCGCATGCGCAGGCCGGCGAAAGCCAGCGGGCGGCCGCGGAAGTCGGTCAGCCATTCCCAGTCGGTGATGCCGAGCGGCGTGAACAGGCGTTCGCGCGCATACTCAGGTAGCGCCATGCCGGTGCCCTGTTGCAGCAATTCGGCCAGCACCGCCGTGCCGCCGCCGTTGTAGTTGAAGCGCTGCCCGGCGGGGCTGGCCATCGGCCGCTTGAACACGTAGCGCGCCTGCGCGCCGCGCCAGTACAAGCCGAACTCCGGGTTGCGCAGGCCGTAGGGCCCGGACTCGTCCCAGGCCAGGCCGCCCGTCATGTCCAGCAGATTGCCGATGGTAATGTCCTGGCGCCCTTCCTTCCTGAGGTCGGCCAGGTCCGGCAGCAGGTCGAGCACGCGCGCATCCGGCGGCGGTACCTTGCGCTCGGCCAGCGCGATGCCCCACAGCAGGCCCGTGACCGACTTGCTGACCGAGCGCAGGTCGTGCCGGGTGGCGGCGTCGAAGTCGACCGTGTGGCTGAACATCGAGAACACCGGCTTGTCCTTGCCGCTGCGGTAGCATTCGGCCACGCTGGCGCCGCGGCGTTCGATCACCAGGCCGTGCAGGTTGGCGCTGCCGGACTGGAACGCGGACAGCGCCGCATACAGGCGCCCCGGATCGAAGCCGTTGGCGGCGCCATGGGCGGTATCGCAGCCGGCAATCGTGGCGGCCGTGGCAGGGCCGCACAGGGCCGTACCGGCAACGGCAGCGGCAACGCCGAAAGACAGGACCGGACGCATCGGCGCTTACAGCGGGAACCCGGCCAGGCCGGCCGCCTGCGACCCTGCCGGACCCGGCGTGCGCGCCACGTTCATGACCCAGCAGATCATCGTGAAGTAGCCGATCAGCGCCGTCAGCTCCACCGTGCCCGGCGCGCCGAACTGCGCCACGGCTTCGGCATAGGTGGCGTCGCTGACGCCGTTGCGCAGCATCAGCTCGCTGGCGAAATCGGTGGCGCAGGCCAGGTCGGCCGGCAGGCCGCGCGGCCGGCGTCCTTCGCCGATCGCGGTCACGGCCTCTTGCGCCACGCCGGCCTTGACCGCCAGCGGCGCGTGCGTCTGCCACTCGAACTGGTTGCCGACCTCGCGCGCCACCACGCAGATGACGAGTTCGCGCACCGCATCCGGCAGCGTGCCCTTGAAGCGCAGCGCAGCGCCGGTATCGCCGATGTGTTCCATCACGCCGGGCGCCTGCAGCAGCGCCACGAAGGGACCGAAGATCGCCTTGCGCGGGCCGTTGACGATGGCGTCCGCGGCTGCCTGCTGGTCGGCGTTCATGGCCTCGCGCGCGGGCAGCGGCAGGCGTTCGGTGGTGGCGCTGCCAAAGCCCTGCGGCAGGCCGGGTGCGGGTGAAGTGCTCATGGGAATTCCTCGAAAAGTGGTGGAACAGGTAATGGTCGGTCAGGCTGCAGCGGCGCTGCCCGCCTTGAATTCTCGCCATAGATAATAGCTGCTTGCCAGCAAACCGGCCGCCGACATGCCGAGCGCCAGGTGCAGTGCCGCGGCCGCGTTCGGCGCAAAGCGCGCGATCAGCGCATTCACCAGCGGCCCGGCCAGCTGGCCGGCGGCAAAGCCGGCCGTCATGCGGCCCAGCACCCGGGTCGCCTGGGCCTCGGCGCGCGCCCGCGCTTCCTGCATCGCCACCATTGTCATCACCATGAAGGTGCCGCCGACCAGCAGCGCGGCCAGCACCACGCCCTGCAATGTGCCCCACACCACCGGCAGCAGCACCCCGAGCGCCATCACGAAGCTCGACACCGACCACAACGCCAGCCGGTTGACCCGGCCCAGGCGCCAGGCCACCAGCAGCGTCGACAGCGCCGCGGCGCTGCCGAACAGCGGCCAGGCCAGGCCGAACACCTGCGGATCGTCGACCAGCTGGCGTGCCAGCGCCGGCAGGTAAGTCGCGGGCAGGATGTAGCCGAAGCCGAACAGGGTGTAACAAGCCACCAGCCCGGCGGTCGGACGCGGCGGGGCCGGCGCGCGCGGCGCGCTGCCTGCCGGGCCGGGGCCGGCCATGTACACCGGCAGGCGCCAGCCGATCGCCAGCGGCAGCAGCGCGGCCAGCCCCGCCACGCCGGCCAGGCCAACCCACATGCCGGGCGAGGATGGCGCCGGCCCGGCCGGCAGCAGGCAGTACAGGCCGGCCCCGGCGATGCCCAGCCCGACACCGGAAAACAGGACGCCGGCCAGGCCGGGACGGCCGATTGCCGCCAGCCAGCCGAGTCCCCAGGTGCCGGTCGCAACCAGGGTCCAGGCGCTCGCCATGCCGGCCAGGAAGCGCAGCACGATCCAGATGTGCGGGGCCGTGGTCCAGCCGACCGCGGCGGTGATGACGACGGTGGCGGCCAGTCCGGCGGACATCAGCAGAGCCGGCCGCAGGGTGACGCGGGCGGCGCTCAGCGCGCCGACCAGGTAGCCGAGGTAATTGGAAGCGGCGAGCCAGGCGCCGGCCTGGCTGTCGAGCAGGCCGTCGCGCACCATCAGCGGAAACAGCGGGGTGAAGGCGAAGCGGCCGACGCCCATGGCCACCGCCAGGGCGATCATGGCGGCCAGGCAGACCGCGGCCGCGGTGCGTCCGGCATGGGTGGGCGGGAGATGGGAAGTCGTCATGCTCTTATTAGAACACGACTATTTGAACAGCGTGCTAGGCGCGGTGCCGGCGCAAGCCTTCCATGTACGGATCGATCACGCACTGCCCCATCTTCAGCAGGTCGAAATGGTCCGGATCGAACATCCAGTTGCGGATCAGGCCATCGACCATGGCCCACATCGCCATCGCCGCCGTGGCCGGATCGCCGTCGCAGCGGATCTGGCCCTTGTCCTTGGCCAGCCTGATGCGGCGCTCGGCGCGCGCCATCCACCGGCTCAGGTTGTCCTTGCGGCGCTGGCGCACGGCAGTCATGTCATCGTCGTCGACGAATTCCACCTTCAGCGTCACGATCTCGAACACGCGCCGCGCCTGCGGGTCTTCGACGGTGCGGCGCAGCACCGACATCATGTAGTCGCGCAAGTCGCCCAGCGGATCGTCCGATTCGGACTGGTCCAGCACCTGCATTTCGGTCTCGAGCGGCAGCGTGGCGCGCTCCATCATGGCATTGAACAAGGCGCCTTTGTCGTCAAAATGCCAATAGATCGCGCCGCGCGTCACGCCGGCTTCGGTTGCGATATGCTGCAACGTCGTTCGGGATACGCCCTGTTGAACGAACAATTTTTCAGCTGCATCCAAAATGCTGTCTCGCGTGGCGGCGGCCTCTTCTTTAGTTCTGCGGGCCATTCATTGCTCTCTCAATTTTTGGGGGGTCAAAAACATTAAACATACACTCATGATAGTATATCTGGGTTTCTCCATACGTCAGCAATAAAAACGCACGCGGCACTCAAGCCAATACCGCGGGCGTTGTTGCATATAATTCAACGAAGGAAGCATACTAATAATGCGCTCTGCTCACTCCACTTCCCTTAGCCTGACCAGGATCGCCGCATCGACCCTGGTCGCCGTGGCCCTGCTGTCGGCCTGCGGCTCCAAGGACGATGCCGCCAAGGCCGGCCCCGGCGCCGGTGCCAAGATGCCGCCGCCGCAAGTCGGCGTCATCACCACCAAGTTCCAGCCGGTGGCGCTGGAAACCGAACTGCCGGCCCGCGTCCAGGCGATCCGCGTCGCCGAGGTGCGCGCACGTGTCAACGGCGTCGTGCTCAAGCGCCTGTTCACCGAGGGTAGCGTGGTCAAGCAGGGCCAGTCCCTGTTCCAGATCGATCCGGAGCCCTACCAGGCCCAGCTGAACGCCGCCCAGGCCGCGGTCGGCCGCGCCCAGGCCAACCTGACCTCGACCGCCGCCGTGGTCGAGCGCTACAAGCCGCTGGTCGAAGCCAACGCTGTCAGCAAGCAGGAATACACCAACGCCGTGGCTGCCCAGAAGCAGGCCGAAGCCGATGTGAGTTCGGCCAAGGCCCAGCAGCGCATCGCCAAGATCAACGTCGACTACGCCAACGTGTACGCGCCGATCTCCGGCCGCATCGGCCGCGCGCTGGTCACCGAAGGCGCGCTGGTGTCCGCCACCGAAGCCACGCAGATGGCGCTGATCCAGCAGACCGACGCCATGTACCTGAACATCACCCAGTCGGCTTCCGAACTGCAGAACCTGCGCAAGAAGGCCGGCGGCAAGGGCATCGACTCGTCGATCCCGGTCACCGTGGTGCTGGACGACGGCACCGTGCTGCCGCGCCAGGGCAAGCTGCTGTTCTCGGACGTGACGGTCGACCAGACCAGCGGCCAGGTCACCCTGCGCGCCGAAGTCGCGAATACGGACAACGCCCTGCTGCCGGGCCAGTACGTGCGCGTGCGCCTGGCCCAGGCCGAGCTGCCGGCCGGCATCCTGATCCCGCAGCAGGCCGTGACCCGCGGCGGCCAGAACGGCGATACCCTGATGGTGGTCGGCGCCGACAACAAGCCGGTCTCGCGCACCGTCAAGATTGCCTCGCAGGAAGGCGCCAACTGGGTCATCGTCGACGGCCTGAAGGAAGGCGAGCGCGTCATGGTCGACGGCTTCCAGAAGCTGCAGATGCTGCCGCCGGGCACCCCGGTGCAGCCGGTGGCCTGGACCCCGCAGACCGGCAACTCGGCCCCGGCCGCCGCCGGCAACCCGGCCCAGCCGAACGCGGCCGGCGCCAGCGCGCAGAACGCCGCCGTCAGCGCCCGCACCCCGGCCAACGGTTCGCCCGCCGCCGGCGCCGCCACGCCCGGCCAAACCCGCCAATAAGCACTAGGAAATTCAATGGCACGTTTTTTTATTGACCGCCCCATTTTTGCCTGGGTGCTCGCGCTGTTCATCATGGTGCTTGGCGCTGTCGCCATCAAGTCCCTGCCGATCGCGCAATACCCGACCGTGGCGCCGCCTTCGATCGTCGTGACCGTCGCCTATCCGGGCGCATCGGCCCAGACGCTGGAAGACTCCGTCATCTCCGTGATCGAACGCGAGATGAACGGCGCCCAAGGCATGATCTACATGGAATCGACCAGCCAGGCCAACGGCACCGGTACGATCACCATCTCGTTCGAGACCGGCACCGACCCCGACCTGGCCCAGGTCGACGTCCAGAACCGCCTGTCGCGCGCCACCCCGCGCCTGCCCCCGGCCGTGACCCAGCAGGGCGTGCGCGTGGACAAGGCACGTTCCAACTTCCTGCTGTTCACGATCCTGTCCTCGGACGACCCGAAGTGGGACCCGATCGCGCTGGGCGATTACGCGTCGCGCAACGTGCTGCCTGAAATCCAGCGTATCAAGGGCGTGGGCCAGGCCCAGCTGTTCGGTACCGAAAAGGCGATGCGCATCTGGATCGACCCGGCCAAGCTGGTCGGCCTGAACCTGTCGCCGTCCGACGTCAACACCGCGATCACCCAGCAGAATGCCCAGGTGGCATCCGGCACCATCGGCGACCTGCCGCTGGCGCAGGGCCAGCAGATCACCGCGACCGTGGTTGTGGCCGGCCAGTTGGCCACCGTCGAGCAGTTCGGCAACATCGTGCTGCGCGCCAATCCGGACGGTTCAACCGTGCGCCTGAAGGACGTGGCCCGTATCGAAATCGGCGGCCAGGCCTATTCCACCACGGCGCGCCTGAACGGCAAGCCGGCGGCCGGTATCGGCGTCCAGCTCTCGCCCTCGGGTAACGCACTGGAAACCGCGGACCTGATCAAGGCCCGCATGAAGGAACTGCAGAAGTTCTTCCCGCAAGGCATGAAGTACGCGATTCCCTACGACTCGACCACCTTCATCCAGATCTCGATCCACCAGGTGGTCGAGACCCTGATCGAAGCGGTGATCCTGGTGTTCATCGTGATGTACATCTTCCTGCAGAACTTCCGCTACACCATCATCCCGACCATCGTGGTGCCGGTGGCGCTGCTGGGTTCCTTCGCCTGCCTGCTGGCGATGGGCTTCTCGGTCAACGTGCTGACCATGTTCGGCATGGTGCTGGTCATCGGTATCGTGGTCGACGATGCGATCGTGGTGGTCGAGAACGTCGAGCGCATCATGTCCGAGGAAGGCCTGCCGCCGCTGGAGGCCACGCGCAAGGCGATGGGCCAGATCTCGGGCGCCATCATCGGCGTGACCGTGGTGCTGATGTCGGTGTTCGTGCCGCTGGCCTTCTTCTCGGGCGCGGTCGGCAACATCTACCGCCAGTTCTCGGCCGTAATGGTGTCCTCGATCGCCTTCTCGGCCTTCCTGGCGCTGTCCCTGACGCCGGCGCTGTGCGCGACCCTGCTGAAACCGGTCGAAGCCGGCCACCACAACGACAAGCGCGGCTTCTTCGGCTGGTTCAACCGCACCTTCACCCGCGGCGCCAAGCGCTACGAAGGCATCGTCGGCGCGCTCATGAAGCGTGCCGGCCGCGCGCTGGTCGCCTTCGTGCTGCTGCTCGGCCTGGTCGGCCTGATGTTCACCCGCCTGCCGAACGCCTTCCTGCCGAACGAAGACCAGGGCTACGTGATCGCCAACATCCAGCTGCCGCCGGGTGCCAGCGCCGAACGTACCGGCGCCGTGCTGCGCGCGATGGAAGACTACGTCATGAAGCAGCCGGAATACGCGAACATGGTGGCCGTGACCGGCTTCTCGTTCTCGGGCCAGGGCCAGAACATGGGCCTCGCCTTCATCCCGCTGAAATCCTGGGACGACCGCAAGGGCGACGGCCACGATGCGCAATCCTTCGCCAACCGCATCACGATGCACATGGGCGCGCTGCGCGACTCCTTCATCTTCGTGGTGAGCCCGCCGCCGATCCCCGAACTGGGCACCGGTACCGGCTTCTCGTTCCGCCTGCAGGACCGCGGCGGCAACGGCCACGAAGCGCTGGTCAAGGCGCGTAACCAGATGCTGGGCATGTCGATGCAGAGCAAGGTCCTGACCGGCATCCGTCCGGAAGGCCTGGAAGATGCACCGCAGCTGAAGCTGAACATCGACCGCGACAAGGCGCAAGCCCTGGGCGTGACCTTCGGCGCCATCAACCAGGCGCTGTCGACCTCGCTCGGCTCGGCCTACATCAACGACTTCCCGAACGCCGGCCGCCTGCAGCGCGTGATCGTGCAGGCCGACGCCAAGGACCGCATGCAGCCGGACGACCTGCTGCGCATCAACGCCCTGAACAGCCAGGGCCGTCCGGTGCCGCTGTCCTCGTTCGCCACCACCGAGTGGGTCACCGGTCCGATGCAGACCGTGCGCTACAACGGCTATCCGTCGATGAAGATCACCGGCGAACCGGCACCCGGCTACTCGAGCGGCCAGGCACTGGAAGAAATGCAGCGCCTGGCAGCCCAGCTGCCGCCCGGCTTCGCATTCGAATGGACCGGCCAGTCGCGCGAGGAAATCCTGTCCGGCTCGACCGTGTTCGTGCTGATCGGCTTCGCCCTGCTGGCCGTGTTCCTGGCCCTGGCGGCGCTGTATGAAAGCTGGTCGATCCCGGTCGCGGTGCTGCTGGTCGTGCCGCTGGGCGTGCTCGGCTCGCTGCTGGCGGCGTCGATGCGCGGCATGTCGAACGACGTGTACTTCAAGGTCGGCCTGATCACCATCATCGGCCTGGCCGCGAAGAATGCGATCCTGATCGTGGAATTCGCGAAGGACCTGCAGGAGCAAGGCAAGTCGCCGTTCGAGGCGGCGCTGGAAGCGGCCCACCTGCGTTTCCGTCCGATCATCATGACCTCGCTGGCCTTCATCCTCGGCGTGCTGCCGCTGGTGATCGCAAGCGGTGCCGGCGCGGCAGGCCAGCGCGCCATCGGTACCGGCGTGATGGGCGGCATGATCACCGCGACGGCGCTCGGCGTGTTCTTCGTGCCGGTGTTCTTCGTGGTCATCCGCGGCTTCTTCAAGGGCAGCAAGCGCCAGCAGGCACTCCGTGCACAGCACCAGGATACCGACAGCGTCGTGAAGGAAAAAATCTGATGAATATGTCTTTTAATACGATGACCCTCCAGGCAAAACGCCTGACCCCGCTGGTGCTGGCCCTGGCCATGGCCGGCTGCGTGAACCTGGCGCCCAAGTACGAGCGCCCGGCGGCGCCGGTGGCCGGCGCCTTCCCGACCGTGGAAGGCACCGTCAGCAGCGGCAACCCGGTGGCCCCGGACGCCCCGGTCAACACCAGCTGGCAGCGCTTCTTCGCCGATGCGCGCCTGCAGCAGCTGATCTCGCTGTCGCTGGCCAACAACCGCGACCTGCGCGTGGCGATCCTGAACATCGAGCAGGCGCGTGCCGCCTACCAGATCCAGCGTGCCGACCGCTTCCCGCAGATCAACGCGGCGGTCACCGCCAACCGCAGCCGCGCCGGCGTCAACAACGTGTACCAGGCCGGCCTGGCGGTATCGGCCTTCGAGCTGGACCTGTTCGGCCGGGTGCGCAACCTGACCGAATCGGCGCTGGCGCAATACCTGGCGACCGAGGAAGCGCGCAAGTCGACCCAGATCAGCCTGGTCGCGCAGGTGGCCAACACCTACCTGACCCTCCTGGCCGACGAGGAACTGCTGAGCCTGACCCAGCAGACCCTCAAGACGCGCGAGGAATCGCTGCGCCTGTCGCAGCTGCGCTTCGAGAACGGCGTCTCGTCCAAGCTCGACCTGGACCAGGCGGTATCGCTGGTGGAACAGGCGCGCACCACGCTGGCCCAGGCCCAGCGCCAGCGCGCCCAGGACATCAACCTGCTGACCCTGCTGGTCGGCCAGCCGCTGCCGGATAACCTGCCGCCCGGCCTGACCCTGGCCAAGACCAACCTGCCGGACCTGCCGGCCGGCCTGCCGTCGGACCTACTGGCCTCGCGTCCGGACATCCGTTCGGCCGAGCAGCAGCTGATCGCGGCCAACGCCAACATCGGCGCCGCGCGTGCGAACTACTTCCCGAACATCTCGCTGACCGGCACCGCGGGCAGCGCCAGCACCCAGCTGTCGGGTCTGTTCAAGGGCGGTTCCTTCGGCTGGACCTTCGCCCCGCAGGCGATCCTGCCGCTGTTCGACTTCGGCGCCCGCCGCGCCGGCGTCGAGAGCGCCCAGGCCGGCCGCGACATCGCGGTGGCGCAGTACGAGCGCTCGATCCAGACCGCGTTCCGCGAAGTGGCGGACGCGCTGGCCGGCCAGGCCACCTTCAGCGAGCAGCTGCGTGCCCAGCAGGCCGTGGCCCAGGCCGAAGCCGACCGCTTCAACCTGTCCGACCTGCGCTACCGCAGCGGCACGGCAAGCTACCTCGACCTGCTGGATGCCCAGCGTTCGCTGTTCACCGCGCAGCAGCAGGCGATCGAAGCCAACCTGGCGCGCCTGCAGAACCAGGTCACGCTGTACCGCGTGCTGGGCGGCGGCTGGACCGATCCGGCACCGGCGGCCACCGCAGCGCGCTGATGTTCAGCTGATCAGGTGCACGATTGACGGTCCCTCAGCCGGGGCCGGTTTTGCGATTTCGGTATGATGGAATCGCGAGGCCGGCCCCGGTTTTTTGTTGCGCAGAACTCCTGTGCCCAGGCGTGGTCTACCAGGGGCGTCCGCCTTTTGCGGCGCCCCAAGACGCCATGCGAACCTTTCTCCGCGCCCATTGGAAAGCCATCGTCGCCATCGTGCTGCTGATCCTGCTGGCGCTGGTCACCGTCAGCCCGAGCTCGGCCCCCCTGCCTGCACCTTCCCTGTCCGCGCGCCTGCGCACGCACGTGGCCGCGATCGGCGCGGTCGAACCCGGCAGCGTCGACAATCCCGCCCCACAGGGCCTGCAACGGGCCGCCGCCTACATCGCCCAGGTGCTGGAAAGCGAGGGTTACCGCGTCCACCGCCGGCCGCACACGATCGAAGTGTCGGTGGCCAATCCCGCGGCACTCGGCAGGCCGGCACGCCTGTTCATCATCGGTGCCCGCTACGATGCGGCCGGGCGTATCGATGACGACGGCAGCGGCAGCGCGGCCGTCCTCGAACTGGCGCGGCTGCTGAAGGGCCTGCACCCCAGCGCGGGCACCGAGGTGAAGTTCGTGTTTTCGGAGAGCGCCGCGGACCGGGGCGGGAGCGGCAACGGCGGCAGCTTCATCGCCTTCGTCGGCGCGCCTGCGGCATCAAGCCTGGTGCAGGATGCCCTGTCGGCATTCCAGGCGACGTCCGCGGCGCCGGCACGCGGCCTGGCGGCGCCGGCCTATGTGCAGGGGGTGACCTTGTCCGCGCACCGGAACGGCGGCCAGGCGGGCGGTCCCGCGGTCGTCATCACGGAGTCGGCATTCAGGCGCTACCCCTATCGCCGCGCAGTCCAGGGCATGCAGGATACGCAGGACAGCGCCGAATACGACGGCGTGGCGCGGGTGGTGGCGGGATTGGCGAATACGATCACGGCGCTGGCGGCGGCCCGCCGGATGTAGGGCCGCCCCGCCGGCACTACGCCTCCAGGAACATCTCCTGCAGGTCGTTGAGGAAGCGCTGCCCCAGTTCGGTCGGCTTGATCAGCTTGAAATCGCGGTAGATGAGACCCTTGGCCTCGGCCGCATCGAGCGCCTTGTCGATCGCATTGATCGACATCCCGGTGCGCTCGCCGAACAGGTTCGGGTTGAAGCCGCCGGTCAGCCGCAGCGTGTTGAGCATGAACTCGAAGCCCATCTCGTCGCGCCCGATCTCGTGTTCCTCGTGCACCGCGTTGCCGCGTTTCGCCGCCTCCATGAAGGAGGCCGGCTGCTTGAAGCGCGCCTGGCGCAGCACCCGGTGCGGGAAGGACAGCTTCGAATGGGCGCCGGCGCCGATGCCGAGGTAGTCGCCGAATTCCCAGTAATTCAGGTTATGGCGCGCCTGCCGGCCCGGCTGGGCATAGGCCGACACTTCGTAATGCTGGTAGCCGGCAGCGGCGGTCTGCTGCGCGATCATGTCCTGGATGTCGGCGCTCTCGTCGTCGCTGGGCAGCTGCGGCGGATACTTGGCGAACACCGTGTTCGGTTCCATCGTCAGGTGGTACAGCGACAGGTGCGGCGGGGCGAAGGCCAGCGCGGTGTCGAGGTCCTGTTGCGCCTCGCGCAGGGTCTGTCCCGGCAGCGCATACATCAGGTCGAGGTTGAAATTGTCGAAGTGCGCATGCGCGATCTCCACGGCACGCAGCGCTTCACGCTCGTCGTGGATGCGGCCCAGGGCCTGCAAATGGCGCCCGTTGAAGCTCTGGATGCCGATCGACAAACGGTTGATGCCGCTGGCGCGGAAGGACTTGAAACGCTCGATCTCGAAGGTGCCGGGATTGGCTTCCATCGTGATCTCGGCATCCAGCGCCAGCGGCAGCAGCGTGCGCACGTCCGACATCAGGCGCTCCAGCCCCGCGGCCGACATCAGGCTGGGCGTGCCGCCGCCGATGAAGATGGTCTGGATCTTGCGGCCCCAGATCAGCGGCAGCGCCGCTTCCAGGTCGGCGCGCAGCGCATCCAGGTAGTCGGCTTCCGGGATCGGGCCGTTCGATTCGTGCGAATTGAAATCGCAGTACGGGCACTTGCGCACGCACCAGGGCCAGTGGATGTACAGCGACAGCGGCGGCAGCACGGTCAGGCTCAGGGAACCGGGCTGCAGGTATTTCAGGGCGGCCGTCGCCGGGGACACCGGCGCCTGGACACCGCTCGCGAGGTCACTGACGGGTTTGATCGGAATCATTTCAGCTTTTCCACGAGCGCGCGCAGCGCCTGGCCGCGGTGCGACACGGCATTTTTTTCGCCCGATGCCAGCTCGGCCGCGGTCTTGCCGAGTGCCGGCAGCAGGAAGTGCGGATCGTAACCGAAACCGCCCTCACCGCGCGCTTCTTCGACGATCCGGCCGCGCCAGACGCCGTCGGCAATGACGGGCTGCGGATCGTCGGCGTGGCGCACGTAAACCAGCACGCAATAATAATAGGCGGATTTGTCCGCATGCTGCGCCAGGTCGGCGATCAGCTTTGCGCTGTTGCGCGCATCCGACTTCGGCTCGCCGGCATAGCGCGCCGAATACACGCCGGGGGCGCCGCCGAGGGCGTTCACGCACACGCCGGAATCGTCGGCCAGCGCCGGCAGGCCGGTCAGGCGCGCTGCGTGGCGCGCCTTCTGCAGCGCGTTCTCGACGAAGGTGCCGAAGGGTTCCTCGGCTTCGGGGACGTTGAATTCGCCCTGCGGATGCAGGTCGAAGCCGATCGGGGCCAGCAGCTGGGCGAATTCCTTGAGCTTGCCTGCGTTGTTGGAGGCGAGGATGAGGCGTTGGGTCATGGTGGCGTAAAGAACAGCGCGTAAAAAGGGGTATTTTACCGCTGCGCCGGAAAGTGCATTCTCGCTTCGAAGCCCGGCTCGATGGCGCGCAGGTCCAGCGTGCCGCCGTGCAGCTGTACGATGGCGGTGACGATCGCCAGTCCGAGCCCGTTGCCCGGCAGGTTGCGGCTCTGGTCGACGCGGTAGAAGCGGCGCGTGAGCTTGTCCATGTCGCCGGCCGGCACGCCGGGGCCGTAGTCGCGCACCGCCAGCACGGTCGCGCCCTCCTGCACGATCACGGTGACGTCGACGCGGCCGCCGCTGCGCCCGTACTTGATGGCATTGTCGATCAGGCTGGCCAGGGCGTTGGCCAGCAGGTCGCGGTCACCGCGCACGGTGGCCGCCGGTGCGCCGCTGTAGCGCAGCGTCACGCCCTGCTCTTCCGCCGCCGCCTCGTACAGTTCGCTCATGTCGTGGGCGATCGCCGCCAGGTCGAGCGTCTCGGCACTGCCGGCGCGCACGCCGGCTTCCAGCGCGGCGATCTGCAGCAGCTTGTCGAACAGCGAGATCACGCCGTCAATGTCCTCGATCGCCAGGCGCGCATCGAGCACCAGCGCATCCGGGTCGACCGAGGCTTGCAGCGCCCGGTCCAGGCGGTTGCGCACGCGGCCAAGCGGCGTGCGCAGGTCGTGCGCGATCGAGTTGGAGACGTGGCGCACGCCTTCCATCAGCGCTTCGATACGGTCGAGCATGCGGTTGATGTCCTGGCCCAGGTGCGCGAATTCGTCGCGGCCCTGCACGCCGATCCGGCTCGACAGTTCACCGGCGGCGATGCGCGCGGTGGTGCGGCGGATCTCGCCGATGCGCGCTTCCAGGCGCCCGCGGAACAGCTGGGCGCCGAAGAAGGCCAGCAGGATCGAGACCGCCGCGCTGACCAGCAGCGCATGCTCGACGACGCTGCGGATCGCATCCACGTCGACCAGGTCGCGCCCCACCACCAGGCGGCTGCCGTCCTCGAGGCCGACCACGACCAGGCGCACGGATACGGGCACCGGCGCGGGCACCCCGCCACGCGCCATGCGCACGGACACCAGCCGGCCTGCGGCGATGCCGGCGGGCGGTGTCGCCGGGTCCCAGCTGCCCAGGTTGCCGGCCACCAGGCGCCCGCCGGCGCCGACCAGCCCCAGCATCTCGGTGTCGGTATCGTTCAGGTCGTGCAGCTGGACGTCGATCTCGCGCACCAGCGCGGGACGGCCGCCGTCGCGCCAGGCGCCCGTCAGGCGCGCCTGGGCGCCCAGGATGGTGTTGTCGATCGAGCGCTCGAACACGCCGACGGTGCCGAAGTAGACGATGGCCGACAGCGCCGCCATCGCCGCCGCGACCAGCACGCCGTAGCCGACCGCCAGCCGGGCGGCGATCGAGCCGCGCAGGCTAAGCCGTGGTGCCATGCGAAGGCGCGGCGCTCAACAGGTAGCCGGCGCCGCGCACGGTGTGAATGAGCGGCGGACTGAAGTCCTTGTCGATCTTGCTGCGCAGGCGGCTGATCTGGACGTCGATCACGTTGGTCTGCGGGTCGAAGCGGTATTCCCACACGCCTTCCAGCAGCATGGTGCGGGTGACGATCTGGCCTTCGTGGCGCATCAGGTATTCCAGCAGGCGGAATTCGCGCGGCTGCAGCGCGATCGGGCTGCCGTGGCGCGTGACGCGCATGGTGCGCAAATCGAGCTGCATGTCGGCCACCTGCAGCAGGCTGGTTTCGCGCGACCAGGCGGTGCGCCGGCACAGGTTTTCCACGCGCGCCAGCAGTTCCGACATCACGAACGGCTTGGTCAGGTAGTCGTCGCTGCCAGCGCGCAGGCCGCGCACGCGTTCGTCGACGCTGTTCAGCGCCGACAGGATCAGCACCGGGGTGGCGTCGCCGCGGGCGCGCATCTGTTCCAGCAGGCCGACGCCGTCGACGTGGCCCGGCAGCATGCGGTCGAGCACCACCACGTCCCAGCGCGCTTCCAGCAGGCGGCGCGCGCCGGCTTCGCTGTTGTGTTCCGCGACCACGGCATAGCCGGCGGTGCGCAGGCCGCTGGCGAGGTAGTCGCGGGTTTCGGCATCGTCTTCGATCACGAGGCAGTTCGGCATGGTTCGGCGATTTGAATGTCAGGGGCGGCGCGGCCGACTATAGCATGCGGCCGGCATGGCAACCTATGGATCACGGCGGCGCTCACAGTGTACCGGCCAGGCGTGCCATCACGTCCACCGCATGGTCGATCTGGGCACGCGTATGGGCGGCGTTCAGCATGAAGCGCAGGCGCGCCTGCCCCACCGGCACCGCCGGGAACTGGATCGCATCGACGTGGATGCCTTCGCCGCGCAGTGCCAGCGCGAAGCGTTGGCACTGCGCGGCGTCCCCGATCAATACCGGCACGATCGGCGTCTCGGTGGCGGTCAAGGTGTAGCCCAGCGGGCGCATGCGCTCGACAAAATAGCGCTGGTTGTCCCATAGGCGCATGCGGCGTTCCGGCTCTTCCTCGAGCAGGTCGAGCGCGGCCAGCAGCGCATTGGCCTGGTCCGGCGGCGGCGGGCAGGTGAAGCCGTAGGCGGAGCTGGTCAGGCGCAGCACGTCGGCCATCTCGCGTTCCAGCGCGACGAAGCCGCCGATCGCGCCGAGCGCCTTGCTCAGGGTCCCCATCTGCATGATGGCCGGGCTGTAGCAGCCGAAATGCTCCGAGGTGCCGCCGCCGTTGCGGCCCAGGATGCCGGTGGCGTGAGCGTCGTCGATGTACAGGATGGCGCCGTAGCGCTCGGCCAGGAAGGTGAGATCGGGCAGCGGCGCGATCGTGCCCTCCATGCTGAACACGCCGTCGCTGACGATGATCGGGCTGACACCGATCGCCGACTTCAGGAGCGACTCGAGGTGGTCCATGTCGGCGTGGCGGTAGGTGTGCCTGTCGGCGCCCGACATCAGGATGCCTTCGCGGATGCTGATGTGGTTGTACTCGTCGGTGAAGTAGGCGTACTTGCGGCGCTTCCTGGGTCGGTAGCCGTGCAGGCGCGCCAGCAGGCCGGCCTTCACCAGCGTCGACAGCACGCCGATATTCGTCATGTAGCCGGTCACGAACAGCACGGCGTCGGTCTTGTGCTTGAGCGTGGCGAGGCGTTGCTCGAGTTCGCGGTAGACCGGCAGGTCGCCGCCCAGCAGGCGCGATTCGCAATTGCCGACGCCGTAGCGGTCCAGGCCGGCCTTGGCTGCCGCCACCAGGCGCGGGTGGTTGGCCAGCGCCAGGTAGTTGTTGGTGCTGAACGACACGGCGGCTTCGCCATTGACGCGGAAGACCGGGTCCGGCAGGGTGTCATGGACGGCGGACGCGTGGTGGATGGCGTTGGTGTGCAGCCAGTCGGCGATGTCGGCGAGATCGTGCATGGGATTCCGGTCGTGGGTGGGGAAGAACGAAATCCAGTATAGGGCTGCCGCGCCGGGGCGATTATTACGATCAAGTAATGATGGATGCGGCTGCGTTGTTTGCAGGCCTACCTTTCCAACTGGTAATGGTGCGTTGCAGAAAAGTCTTCTACCATGCGTTTTTTCATCTTATGGAGTCCTTTCGTGGGCACTTGTTCGAGTGGCAGTTGTTGCCGGCCTTGCGCCGGCTTCGCCTTCGCAAGGTAACGCAGGCTCTATCCTGCCGTCATCTTGCCAGGCAAGATGACGGACGCTGTACCGTCACAACAATCGAATCACATCGCAAGAGCGAATGAAAGGTATGCCGTTCAGGCGCCTCGATAACCCTACTGCACGTCGCATTTTTGATCTCCGATGCTCGCTGTACTCTCGTACAGCTGCGCTTCTCAATCAAAACTGCTTCCGCTCGCTACGGTTTCTCGAGACGCCTGTCACCCGACGGAGATACCGATGTTCGAACTTTTCACCCCCGGGCGCACCGGCCGGTCGTTCCTGGCCACCACGCCCAACCGCTGGGACTGGGCCCTGCTGCCGCTGGTGCTGGCGCTGCTGGCGCTGGCCGCCTATGGCGCCATGCAGATGACCCGTCCCTTCGTGCTGGGCCAGCCGACCCCGATCGTGCTCGACCCGGGTTACCTGCCCTACTACCTGCTGCGCACCATCCTGCGCATGTTCAGCGCGCTCGGCTGCGCGTTATTATTTACCTTTGTGTTCGCGGTGGTGGCCACGCGCTGGCGCGCCGCCGAGAAAGTGCTGGTGCCGCTGCTCGACGTGCTGCAATCGGTGCCGATCCTGGGCTTCCAGGCGATCGCCATCGCGCCCTTCATCGCTCTCTTCCCCGGCAACCTGTTCGGGGTCGAATGCGCCGCCGTGTTCGCGATTTTTACCTCGCAGGCCTGGAACATGGCCTTCAGCCTGTACCAGTCGATGAAGACGATTCCGCCGGAACTGGCGGAAGCGGCGCGCGTATTCCGGCTGTCGGCCTGGCAGCGCTTCTGGCGGCTGGAACTGCCTTATGCAATGCCGGCGCTGCTGTGGAACATGATGATGTCGATGTCGGGCGGCTGGTTCTTCCTGGTGGCGGCCGAGGCGATCTCGGTGGCCGGCCAGGACATCAAACTGCCCGGCATCGGCGCCTGGATCGCGGTGGCGATCGAGCAGAAGAACGGCGGCGCGATCGCCTGGGCCATCGGTGCCATGTTCGCCGGCATCCTGCTGTACGACCAGCTGTTCTTCCGTCCGCTGCTGGCCTGGGCCGACAAGTTCCGCTTCGAGGAGTCGCAGGGCGAGCACGCCCAGCAATCCTGGCTGCTCGACTGGGGCCGGCGCAGCGTCTGGCTGCGCGCCTTCAGCGAACGCGTGTGGGCGCTGCTCGGGCGCACGCTGGGCTGGTTTGCCACAGCGCCGGATAGCGCCGCGGCCGCGCCGTCGCGGCCGCGTTTCGCGCTCGCCCCGCGCACGGTCGACGCCCTCCTGCTGGTGCTGGCGCTGCTGGGGGCCTGGCGCTTCGTGCTGTTCATCCATGCGCAGGTCGGCTGGGGCGAGACGCTGCGCGTGGTCGGCCTGGGCGCCATCACGCTGGCGCGCGTGATGCTGCTGATCGGCCTGGCCTCGCTGGTGTGGGTGCCGCTGGCGGTGTGGATCGGCTTGCGGCCGGTGTATGCGCAAAAGGTGCAGGCGCTGGCGCAATTCCTGGCGGCTTTCCCGGTCAACCTGATGTTTCCGATCGTGGTGTACGCGATCGTGCACTTCCACCTGAACGCCAACGTCTGGCTCAGCCCCCTGATGGTGTTCGGCACCCAGTGGTACATCCTGTTCAACGTGGTGGCCGGCGCCTCGACGCTGCCGACCGAGCTGCGCCTGGCGGCCGACAACCTCGGCCTGCGCGGCTGGCTGAAATGGAAGCGGGTGTACCTGCCGGCGGTGTTCCCGAGCTTTATCACCGGCGCCATCACCGCCAGCGGCGGCTCGTGGAACGCCAGCATCGTGGCGGAGTACGTCACCTGGGGCAAGACCTCGCTGGTGGCCGATGGCCTGGGCAGCTACATCAAGCAGATGACCGATGCCGGCGATTTCCACCGCATCGCCCTCGGCATCGGGGTGATGTGCGTATTCGTGATGCTGTTGAACCGCTTCTTCTGGCGCAGGCTGTACCTGCTGGCCGAAGACCGCGGCCGTTGAGTTGACATGGGAGCAAAGACATGATTAACCTGGTAGAACTGAAAGGCGTTTCGAAAGCCTTCCGCAGCGCCGACGGCGCGCCCCGCACCATCCTCGACGGCGTCGACTTCACGCTGGCCGACGGCGAGATCGTCGCCATGCTCGGCAAGTCCGGCTCCGGCAAGTCGACCCTGCTGCGCATCATCGCCGGCCTGGTGCCGCTGGATGCCGGCCAGGTCGCCTACCGCGGCCGGCCGATCGACGGCCCGCTGGCCGGCGTGGCGATGGTGTTCCAGTCCTTTGCCCTGTTCCCCTGGCTGACGGTGCAGCAGAACGTCGAACTCGGCCTGGAAGCGCAGGGAATCCCGCCTCACGTGCGCCGCGAGCGCGCGAATGCCATGCTCGACCTGATCGGCCTGTCCGGCTTCGGCGGCGCGCTGCCGCGCGAACTGTCGGGCGGCATGCGCCAGCGCGTCGGCATCGCGCGGGCGCTGGTCACGCACCCGGACGTGCTGCTGATGGACGAAGCCTTTTCGGCGCTCGACGTGCTGACCGGAGAAACGCTGCGCGGCGACATCCTCGACCTGTGGGACGGCAAGCGCATCCCGACACGCGGCATCCTGGTGGTGTCGCACAATATCGAGGAAGCGGTGATGATGGCCGACCGCATCGTCATCATGGGGAGCGACCCGGGGCGGGTGCGCCACGAGATCCGCATCGACCTGCCGCGCCCGCGCAACGCCGACACCCCGGAAGTGCGCGCGCTGGTCGACGAAGTCTACGGCCTGATGACGATGCGGCCCGCCGCGACGGTGTCCGGTGCAGGGACGGCGCGCCCGGACCTGCCGGATTACCGCCTGCCGGACGCCGACGTCGGCCGCATCGAGAGCGTGCTGGACCTGCTGGCCGGCGCGCCCTTCGACGGCCGCGCCGACCTGCCGCAGCTGTCCGAAGATACCGAGTTGCCGGACGAGGAACTGTTCCCGGCCTACGAGGCGCTCGGCCTGCTGGGGCTGGCGCGCGTGGAGCGCGGCGACATCGCACTGACGCCGCTGGGGCGGCGCTACGCCCTGGCCGGCCAGGCCCAGAGACAGGCGCTGTTCGGACGCCAGCTGCTGAAACACGTACCGCTGGCGGCCCGCATCCACCGCGAACTGGAAGACGAAGCGAGCGGCACGCTGGCCGAAGAACCCTACCTCGAGCTGCTGGAAGACACGCTGGAAGCCGGCCAGGCCAAGCGCATGCTGGAAGTGGCGATCGAGTGGGGCCGCTACGGCGAACTGTATGAATACGATTACCGCACCGGCATGCTGAACGTGCCGCGCATTCAGCAAAACACACAGGCCTGACAGAAGAACCATGGAACCCAACGCCATCCTCGACGACGTCCCGCCGTCCAGCGACAACCGCCTCGACCGCAAGGTCGCCCTGACCGTGGCCCTGCTGGCTTCCTTCATGGGCGTGTGCAAGGTCAAGGACGACAATATCGTGCAGGCCATGCAGCAGGCCCAGGCCGACAAGATCGACCACTGGGCCTTCTACCAGGCGCGCAACCTGCGCCAGGAACAGGCACATACCACGCTGCTGCAGCTGCGGCTGGCGGCTTTGTCGCGTCCTGCCGCCGAGCAGCCGGCTCATCAGGCTGAATACGCTGCAGCAATCAACGAGCTGCAAAAGCTGGAGACCGACCAGGCGAAAAAGAAGGATGCGGTACAGGCGCAGGCCAAGCAGGACCAGGCCACCTACGATGCGCTGAACTACCGCGACGACCAGTTCGACCTGAGCGACGCGGCATTGGCGCTGGCCCTGTCGCTGTTGGCGATCACCACGCTGACGCGCGAGCGCTGGCTCTACCTGGCGGCGCTGGTGCCTACCGGCGTGGGGGTGTTCTATGGGATGGCGGGCTTGTGCGGGTTGCCGTTTCATCCGGCGTGGTTGACCGGGTGGTTGTCGTGAGCGCAGTCACGCACGCGTGATCTGAACTTGGGTCCCTGCCTTCGCAGGGACGACGTTGTTCATGTTGCGGGAACGCCGGCTTCGGCCATGTCTTTTGAAACGTCGCCCCTGCGCAGGCAGGGGCCCAAGTTCCTTACCCAACCAACCCCAGCGTCCGCTTCTGCAACCCCACCAGCTCCTGGATCCCCTTCTCCGCCAGGTCCAGCAGGCGATTCATCCCGGCCCGGTCGAACGCCGCCCCTTCCGCCGTCCCCTGCACTTCGATGAAATGCCCGGTCTCGGTCATCACCACGTTCATGTCGGTATCGCAGCCCGAATCCTCGATGTAGTCGAGGTCCAGCACCGGCACCCCGCCGACCACGCCGACCGAGATCGCGGCCACGAAGTGGCGCACCGGGACTGCCGGGATCAGGCCGGCCGCGGCCAGGCGCGAAAAGGCGTCGTAGGCGGCGACCATGGCGCCGGTGATCGAGGCGGTGCGGGTGCCGCCGTCGGCCTGGATCACGTCGCAGTCGAGGTGCAGGGTGCGCTCGCCAAACGCCTCCAGGTCGAACGCGGCGCGCAGCGAGCGGCCGATCAGGCGCTGGATTTCCTGGGTGCGGCCGGACTGCTTGCCGCGCGCCGCTTCGCGGTCCATGCGCGAGTGGGTCGAGCGCGGCAGCATGCCGTATTCGGCGGTCAGCCAGCCCTGCCCCTTGCCCTTCAGGAAGCCGGGCACGCGGTCTTCGATGCTGGCGGTGCAGATCACCTTGGTGTCGCCGCACTCGATCAATACCGAGCCCTCGGCGTGCTTGGTGTAGGCCCGGGTCAGGCGCACGCTGCGCAGCTGGTCGACGGCGCGGCCGCTGGGGCGGGTGGCATTGCTCATGGGGTTTCCTTTGCGTTGTTATTTGAGTAGCTGGGACGATTTCTCGATGGCGCCGCGGATCTCGGCGATCGCCTTTTCGATGTCGTCCTCGTCGAACGGATCGCTGTCCTTGGCCGGCCCCGGCGGCTGGCCGGCGCCGGCATCGTCGATCTGCGTATTGACCTCGCCTTCCGACAGCATCTGGGTCGAGACCACGCTGTCGCCGCCGCCGGCAAACGCGGCGCCGCCGGCGCCCTGCCACTGGATCGCCAGCGCGGTGGTGTTGTCGGCGCGGCTGCCGGCGATCGCGGTGGCCATGCCGATCATGTCCGGCACCGCCTGCACGATGGTGTGGGTCGACAGCTGGTGCACGATCTCGGTATCCGGCAGCACGCCCCACAGGCCGTCGGAGCACAGCAGCAGCACGTCGCCCGGCTCCAGGCCGGCCTGGCGCGAGACGTCGACGCGCGGCAGGGTCGAGGCGCCCAGGCAGTTGTACAGCTTGTTGCGGTCGGGGTGCGAATTGCGTTCGGCCGGATCGGCCAGGCCTTTGGCGATCAGGTGCTCGATGTGCGAGTGGTCGCGCGTGCGCGCCAGTAGCTGGCCGCGGCGCACCCAGTAGAGGCGCGAGTCGCCGGAATGCGCCCACACCGCGCAGTTGTGCTGCACCAGGCAGGCCACGATGGTGGTGCGCGGCGTCTCCGGCAGGCCGCGTCCGGCGGCGTAGCGCAGGATGTCGAGGTGGGCCTGCTGGAAGGCTTCCTCCAGGAAGCGCTCGGGCTTTTTCACGTAGGGCGTGGCCTGGGCGCGGAACAGCGCCGACAGGGTCTGCAGGGCGATGGTGGCGGCGACTTCGCCGCGCTGGTGGCCGCCCATGCCGTCGGCCAGCACCAGCAGCAGCGCGTCGCGCGTGTAGCTGTAGCCCATGCGGTCCTGGTTGACCTTGCGTCCGCCGATGTGGCTTTGCTGGTAGACGGAAAATTGCATCGTGGGTCTCCGAGTCAGGCCTTGCGGCCCAGGGCGCCGAGGCGGCCGACCAGGCCGCGCCAGCCGGTAGCAGGTGCTTGCGCCGCTGCTGCATCCGATGCAGCAGCGGCATCCATATCAACTGCAGCCGGGGCGCCCTCCTTCAGCACCTTCTGCACCGCGAACACGCTTTGCGGGCGCGCCAGCGGATCCAGCGCCAGGCAGGACCGGGCCAGCGCGATCAAGGCCGGCGAATGATCGCGTGCCGCTTCCAGCTTGCCGAATTGGGCAGCCATTTTATCCTCGAGCCGGCGGCCGTCGGCCGGTTGCGGCGGCGCGCCCGCCATGCAGGCGTAGATGGCGGCGCCGATGCTGTAGATGTCGGTCCACGGCCCCAGTGCCGTCGCCTTCGAATACAGTTCGGGCGCCGCGAAGCCGGGCGTGTACATCGGCGCCAGCGCCGGCGCGTCGCTGTTGATGGTCTGGCGCGCGGCGCCGAAGTCGAGCAGGATCGGCGTGCCGTCGGTGCGCAGGTAGATGTTGGCCGGTTTCAGGTCGAGGTGCAGCAGCTTGTTGGCGTGGACTTCGCGCAGGCCGGCGCAGACGCCGCCGAACACCTGGCGGATGAAGGCTTCGCCGGCGCGGCTGCCGCGCGCCACGTGGCGCGCCACCACTTCCTGCAGCGCGTGGCCGGATTCGTAGGCCATCACCATGTACACGGTGTCGTTGGCGCGGAAAAAATTCAGCACCCGCACCACGTTCGGATGGACGATGCGCGCCAGCGCCCTGCCCTCCTCGAAAAAGCATTTCAGGCCGATGCGGAAGACCGGCAGGTTGGGCCGCGGGATGCTGGGCGCCAGCTCGCCAGGCTGGCGCAATGCCAGGGCGCTGGGCAGGTATTCCTTGATCGCCACGGCATTGCCGTCGCCATCATATGCAAGATAAACAATACTGAACCCACCGGACGCAATTTTCTTTACAATGCGATATCCGCCAATCTCCAGCCCATCGGGCAGGGGGGCATTATTTTGTGCAGCCATGAGCGAGTAGTCCTTGCTTAACACGGCGATTGTGTGGATAAATCACGGGTTTGTAAAGAATAAAGGGAAGCTCGATCCGCTGGCGCAAGCCGCGCCGGTTGGCCGGGGCTTCCAGCAACCGGGGACTCCATTGAGCATTTCTAGCATGACAGGTTACGCGGTAGCCACCAGCGAGGGCGCTGCCGGCACGCTGACGATCGAGATCAAGAGCGTCAATTCACGCTTTCTCGACCTGCAGTTCCGTATCAACGACGATCTGCGCGCGCTGGAACCGGACCTCAGGGCCGCCATCATGGCCGCCATCACCCGCGGCAAGGTCGAGGTGCGTCTTTCGTTCGGCCGCAAGGCCGCCACCGGCTCGCAAGCCCTGAACCAGACGCTGCTGGAAGATCTCGCGCGCCTGCAAAGCGAAGTAACCAAGCACTTCGTAGCGGCGCCGCAGATGACGGTCGCCGAGCTGCTGCGCTGGCCGGGCGTGATCGAGGAAGCGCAGATCGGCCAGGAGTCGCTGCAGGCCGACGTCGCCGCCCTCACCGCCAAAACGGTCGCCGCCTTTGTCGACAGCCGCCGCCGCGAAGGCGCGGCACTCGAAGCGATGCTGCAGTCGCGCATCGATGCGATGGAAGCCATCGTCAAGCGCATCTCGCCCCTGATCCCGCAAGTGATCTCGCAATTCCAGCAGAAAGCCATCGAGCGCATGCAGGATGCCCTCGGCCTGGCCGGCCACGGCAACCCGACCGTGCTGACGCGCCAGGAAGTCTTCGAGCGCATCCGCCAGGAAGTCACCCTGTACGGCATCCGCATCGACGTCTCGGAAGAACTGTCGCGCCTGTCGGCGCACCTGAACGAAACGCGCCACATCCTGAAAAAGGGCGGCCAGGTCGGCAAGCGCCTCGACTTCATGATGCAGGAACTGAACCGCGAGGCGAATACGCTGGGCGCCAAGGCGTCGGTCAAGGAACTGGCGGATGCGTCGATGGAGCTCAAGCTGCTGATCGAGCAGATGCGCGAACAGGTGCAGAACCTGGAATAAACTATTACGCTGGCTCTGATCGAGCCGCGCAGAACGCGTGGACGGGGAACCCGTCCACCCTACCCGCGATGTTGGCGTTGCGGTAGGGTGGATGGCTTCGCCGTCCACGCGTTCAATTGCGTTTCGCATTACCAATAACTGAATCAACACGAATTAAAGGAACCACCATGCTCACCAACGCTTTTTCCGGCAGCCTGTTCATTGTCGCCGCCCCTTCCGGCGCCGGCAAATCGACCCTGGTCAATGCGCTGCTGGCACAGGAACCGGGCATCAAGCTGTCGATCTCGACCACGACGCGCCCGCCGCGCCCGGGCGAACAGGATGGCGTCCATTACCAGTTCACCAGTGCCGAGGATTTCGTTGCCCGCGCCGACCGCGGCGAATTCCTGGAGTGGGCGGAAGTGCACGGCAATTACTACGGCACCAGCCGCCTGACCGTGGAACAGGAAATGAAGAACGGCACCGATATCCTGCTGGAAATCGACTGGCAGGGTGCGCGCCAGGTAAAGAAGCTGTTTCCGCATGCGGCCGGCATCTTCATCCTGCCGCCGTCGATCGCGGCGCTGGAAGAACGCCTGAACAAGCGCGGCACCGACGAGCCGCATATCATCACGCGCCGCCTGCTGGCGGCCGGCGGCGAGATTGCTCACGCTCCAGAGTTCGAGTATGTTATCATCAACGAAGAGTTCAATGTCGCCCTGTCCGAGCTTGGGGCGATTGTCAAAGCGACACGAGCCCGCTTCGCCCAACAAGCGGCGCGCAATGCCTCGCTCTTTGCCCAGTTGGGAATCCACGCGCAACAATCGCAAGCCTGACCGTTTCATGCACGGCGCACCCCGCTTTTGATCAGTCGGGGTCAGAGCCCACCCGCGAAAACCGGGCTCTGACCCCGGAAATTAATTTTTCTAGGAGTACACCATGGCCCGTATCACCATCGAAGATTGCCTGAAAAACATCCCGAACCGTTTCCAGCTGACCCTGTCCGCGACCTATCGCGCACGTCAGTTGCTGCAGGGCCACACCCCGAAAGTCGAAGCCAAGGACAAGCCGACCGTCGTCGCGCTGCGTGAAATTGCTGCGGGCAAGGTTGGCCTGGAAATGCTGAAAAAGGTTCCGATGTAATTACTCGGGGTTGGTGCCCGTTTCACCGGGCACTATTCCAACCGATTCAACGTCGTCCCTGCGCAGGCAGGGACCCATGTTAGACGCATCGCGGCAGCGCTTGCAGACTTGGGTCCCTGCCTTCGCAGGGAGTTTTTTTTGCCAATGGCAAAAAAGACAAGGTATTTCAGCGTTCCATTGCACGGCTGAGCCCCGCTCCCTTCGCCAGCCCCTGAATCTGTTATTCTGTCCCCATACAGCGGCTGATTTTAAAGAGTATGAACTTGTCTCCCCCGGATTCCGTCCACTCAGGCACCACCACCAAGTCGGGCCGGCCCAGCCGCGCCGGCAAGCCGCAGGAAGCCGAACCGGCCCCCGCGCCGGGCGTCGCATCGATCACGCACCTGGCCAACAAGCTGGCCGAATACCTCACACCTGCCGAACTCAAGCGCGTCAAGGAAGCCTACCGCTTCTCGGACGAGATGCACCTCGGCCAGGTCCGCAAGTCCGGCGAACCCTACATCTCGCACCCGATCGCGGTGGCCGAGATCTGCGCCGACTGGAAACTCGATGCCCAGGCCATCATGGCCGCCCTCCTCCACGACGTCATCGAAGACCAGGACGTCAAGAAGGAAGAGCTGCTCGAGCGCTTCGGGCCACAGGTCGCGAACCTGGTCGACGGCCTGTCCAAGCTGGAAAAGATCGAATTCCAGAGCGTGGTCGAAGCGCAGGCGGAAAACTTCCGCAAGATGCTGCTGGCGATGGCGTCCGACGTGCGCGTCATCCTGATCAAGCTGGCCGACCGCCTGCACAACATGCGCACGCTGGGCGTCATGGTACCGGCGAAAAAGCGCCGCATCGCCGGCGAGACCATGGAAGTCTACGTGCCGATCGCGCACCGGCTCGGCCTGAACGATATCTATCGCGAGCTGCAGGACCTGTCGTTCTCGCACCTGTACCCGCTGCGCTACAAGACGCTGGCGAAGGCGATCAAGGCGGCGCGCGGCAACCGGCGCGAGGTGGTCAGGAAAATCCTCGACGCGGTCAAGAACACGCTGGCCACGGCCGGCATCCAGGCCGAAGTCTACGGCCGCGAAAAGACCCTGTTCGGCATCTACAAAAAGATGCGCAACAAGCACCTGTCGTTCTCGCAGGTGCTGGACGTGTACGGCTTCCGCGTCGTCGTCGATTCCATTCCGAACTGTTACGTGGCGCTCGGCACCCTGCACGGGCTGTACAAGCCGATGCCCGGCAAGTTCAAGGATTACATCGCGATCCGCAAGATCAACGGCTACCAGTCGCTGCACACCAGCCTGATCGGCCCCTACGGCACCCCGGTCGAATTCCAGATCCGCACCCAGGAAATGCACCGCACCGCGGAAAGCGGCGTGGCGGCGCACTGGCTGTACAAGACCGGCGACCAGAACATGTCGGACCTGCAGCAGCGCACCCACGCCTGGCTGCAGTCGCTGCTCGACATCCAGCAGCAGACCGGCGACTCGGCCGAGTTCCTCGAACACGTCAAGGTCGACCTGTTCCCCGACTCCGTCTACGTGTTCACGCCGAAGTCGAAGATCATCGCGCTGCCGCGCGGCGCCACCCCGCTCGACTTCGCGTACAGCATCCACACCGGCATCGGCGACCACACGGTCTCGGTCAAGATCAACAACGAGCCGGCGCTGCTGCGCACAGAACTGCACAACGGCGACATCGTCGAGATCGAGACCGATCCGAATTCGCGCCCGAGCCCGACCTGGCTGAGTTTCGTCCGCACCGGCAAGGCGCGGTCGGCGATCCGCCACTACCTGCGCACCATCAACCTGAACGAATCGGTGGAACTGGGCCGGGAACTGCTGGCGGCGGCGCTGGGGCAGCTGGGCGTTTCCGGCGAGATCCCGGCGGGCACGATCGAGCGCCTGCTGGCCGAATCCTCGGCCAAGTCGATGGACGAGCTGTACGCCGACATCGGCATCGGCAAGCGCATGCCGGCGCTGGTGGCGCGCCACATCGTCGGCCTGCAGGGCGGCGACATCGACAGCGTGCCGGCGCAGCCGAGCCACGGCGGCGAACTCGATCCGGTCACGATCTACGGCAGCGAAGGGGTGTCGGTGCAGCTGGCGCCCTGTTGCCTGCCGATCCCGGGCGACCAGATCCTCGGCCAGCTGCGCCGCGACCAGGGCCTGGTGGTGCACACCGCCGACTGCTCGCAAGCCAAGCGCCTGCGCCTGAAGGAACCGGACCGCTGGATCGCGGTGCAGTGGGGCGGCGAGCTGAATCGCCGCTTCGATTGCCGCATCCGCCTCCTGATCAACAACGAAAAGGGCATCCTTGCCCGGGTCGCCGCCGAGATCGGCGAGTCCGACGCCAACATCACCTATGTCGGCATGGACGAGGACGACGAACACATGATGACCCAGCTGCGCTTCACGATCCAGGTGAAGGACCGGGTGCACCTGGCGCACCTGATCCGCAACCTGCGCCGGGTGGCGGGCGTCAACCGGGTCGAGCGCGAGCGCAGCTGACCGGCGCCCCGGCTGGCGGTAGGGTGGACGGGTTTCCCGTCCACACGTCCAATGCCCGCGTCATCAAATTCACCTCCGATCACGGGCGCAATACATCATGCGCCACGTATCACCGCGTGGACGGCAGAGCCGTCCACCCTACGACACGCCGGCCAGGATATCGGCCAGCGACTCGAACTGCAGCGGCTTGGCGAAGTGGGCGTCGAAGCCGGCATTCAGCGCCAGCTGGCGGTCGGCTTCCTGGCCATAGCCGGTCAGCGCCACCAGCCGCAGCATCCTCGTGTCCGGGTCGCGCCGCAGGCGGGCCGCGATCTGGTAGCCGTTCATGCCCGGCAGGCCGATATCGACGATGGCCAGGTCGGGCCGCTCGCGCCGCGCCAGCGCAATGCCGTCGACACCGTTGTCGGCCTCGAACACCTGGTAGCCGGCCGCCGACAGCTGGGCCGACAGCATGTGGCGCGCATCGTTGTTATCCTCGATCAGCAGCACCGTGGAGACCGCCGATTCGCTGGCGGCCGCCGGCGGCGCCGATTCCACCACCGCCGCGGTTTGCGCGCCTTCCTTCAGCAGCGGCAGGCACAGCGTGAAGGTACTGCCCTTGCCGTTGCCCTCGCTGGCGGCCGTGACGGTGCCACCATGCAGCGTCACCAGGCTGCGCACCAGCGACAGGCCGATGCCGAGGCCGCCCTGGGCGCGGTCGAGCGACACCGCGCCCTGCACGAAGGTCTCGAACAGGGTCGGCATCAGTTCCGGCGCGATGCCGACGCCGGAATCGTGCACGATCAGGCAGGCTTCATCCTCGCCTGCCTTGAGCTCGATCTCGATGCGGCCCTGGGCCGGCGTGTATTTCAGTGCATTCGTCACCAGGTTGCCGACCACCTGCTCGATGCGGGTGCGGTCACCCAGGACCCAGGCCGGCGCCAGGCGGCAGTCCAGCTGCTGTTCGATGCGGCCGGCCATGCGCAGCGCATCCACCACCGCCTCGACCACCGACGCCAGCTCGACCGGCCGCATGTCGAGCCGCACCTTGCCGCGCGCCAGCCGCGCCAGGTCGAGCAGGTCGTCGACGATGCGGGTCAGGTGCTTGCCCTGGCGCAGCAGGATGTCCTGGGCATGGCGCTTCTGGACCGGGTTGGCGTTCTCGATGCGCAGCAGCTGGGCGGCGCCCAGGATGCCGCTGAGCGGGTTGCGCAATTCATGGCTCAGCATGGCCAGGAAATCGTCGCGGATACGGACCTGGGCCTCGGCCAGCTTGCGCGCCTGCTGCTCGCGCTGCAACAGGGAAGCGCGCTCGGTCTCGGAGCGGGCCAGCTTGATGCCGGCCTCGCCGATCGAACGCTGCAGTGCGTCGAACTCGGCGATGCCGCTGCTGGCGGCGGCCGCGGCGCTGGCCGACGCCAGTCCGCCGCCCTCGCTGAGCCGGGTCGCGGCCTGGGCCGCGCCGCCGATGGCAGCAGCCAGCCGGCGCCCGAAGAACACCGCCGCCAGCGCGGCGCACAGCAGCGCCACCAGCATGCCGCCGGCGGCCAGCATGACCGCGTGGCGGGCCGCGCCTTCGATCTCGCTGGCCGGCACCGCCACCGCGACCGTCCAGCCCGACATCGGCGAATGGACGAAAGCGTGGTAGGCGTCGACGCCGTCGTCCTTGGCGTAGCGGATCAGCCCCTGCTGCGCGTCCGCCGCCGCCTTGACCAGGCCCGGGTTGGCGGGCTGGCCCAGGCGTGCCGCGCCGCCCGGCCCCGCGATGAAGCGGCCGTTATGATCGATCACCGACACTGCCCAGCTGGACGGCACCGGACGGCGCGCCATCAGCCTGGAAAAATAATCGGGCGCGAATACCGAGCCCAGCACGTAGCGCTCGCCACCGAGCAGGGGCACCGGCACGGTGATCGTCGTCACCGGGTTCTTTTGCAGCGGCCCGGTGACCAGGTCCGACACCAGGGTCTTGCGGGTGGCCATCACCTGGCGCAGACGCGCGCGTACCTCGTCGCGCGTCAGCGGCAGCTTGCTGCCCAGCGGCACCACCGTATTGATCAGCTGCTGGCCGCCGCCATCGAACAGGATGATGCGTCCGCCGTCACCGCGGTCGGCGCTTTTCGCATGCTCGTAGAAGCCGGCGAGGTCGCCGTGCGCCAGGTGCGGCGAGCGTGCCAGCACGTGCAGCGCCGCCTCGGCACTGCTTAGTTCACGGTCGACCAGCAGCGCGGTGGCGCCAGCGCTCTGGCCGAGCGTCTGCAGCGCGGCTTCGCGCTCCGAACTCAACAAAGTCTGCAGGGCAATGGCCGCAAACAGGGAAATCGGCAGGATGATCGCGCCGATCATGATCAAGAGGTATGCGCGGAGTCTCATTGCATGGAAAACAGTCGAGGTGCCGGGGGCGCGGCAAGCCGCGTATTTATTAGCAATTATGCACGTTTTTCGGCAGATGCCGAGCACGCCGGTGCGGCCGCGTACGGCGCCAGCGCCAGGATGGCGTCGAAGGCGGCGCAGGCGCCGGCACAGGCGTCGCGGATGGCGTCCGGCGTGCGCACCTGGTCGCGGACACCTTGCATGAAGCTGCGCCAGCGCGGACCGGGGCCGGCGTCTTCGCCCTCCAGGTAGCGCAGCCGATGCGGGGCCAGGCGCTCGGCCAGGCGCTTGTACAGCACGGCGCCGCCCAGCTGCGAGCCTTCGATCACGTAGCACACGCCCCAGCGCCAGGCCGGGCTGGCGCCGTGCGGCCAGGCCGGCTGCGGCATGGCGGCAGCCGCGGGGGCGGCCGGCATGCCGGGTTCGGCCAGGTCGGCGTCGATCAGCGCCAGCCGCGGACGCTGGTCGAAGTGCGGACCGTCTTCAAAACCGCTCAGCCAGGACTGCAGCGGCGCCAGCCAGGCTTGCAGCATGCGCAGGTGGCGCGCGTAATCGTCGAGGGAAGCATCGGGCGCGCCGATGGGCAGGCCGCTGTCGAGCTGCTGGTGGCGGCTATCGGTGGCCGTGCGCAGCGCCGCCAATGCATCGGCAGGCTGCGTAGGCTCGTTAGAGCGGTTCATTTGATCCGGGTAAAGAAGGAAACCGCCCATCTTACCAGCCGCCGGGCGCCCGTGGCCGGGCGGCTGCAACTATCTGCATGGCGCCGCCACAGCCATCTCCGATCAGTCCGCGATCGGCTCCGAATAGGCGACGCTCAGGATTTCCAGCTCGTCCACGCCCTGCGGCGTCTGCAGCGTGACGACCTCCCCTTCGCGCGCCTTGGTCAGCGCGCGCGCCACCGGCGACACCCAGCTGATCTTGCCCTGCAGCGGGTCCAGTTCGTCGATGCCGACGATGGTCACCGTGTGCTCTTCGCCGGCCTTGTTCATGTACTCGACGGTGGCGCCGAAGAAGACCTGGTCGTTGCCATGATGCACGGAGGGGTCGACCACGAAGGCGGAATCGAGGCGCTTGGTCAGGAAGCGGATGCGGCGGTCGATCTCGCGCAGGCGGCGCTTGCCGTAGATATAGTCGCCGTTCTCGGAGCGGTCGCCGTTGGACGCGGCCCAGTGCACCACGCGCACGACTTCCGGCCGGTCGACGTCGATCAGCTGCAGCAGTTCGTCCTTGATCGCCTGGTAGCCGGCCGGGGTGATGTAGTTCTTGGAGCCGGCCGGGATCGCATGCGCGAGCGCGAGGGCTTCGTCGTCGTCCTCGTTGTCGGACTCTTTTACAAAAGCTTTATTCATAATCCTTATTGTAGTCTTCTCACTAACACGACGACGCCGAATTGGTAAAACCGTAGCGAGCCGACCTCACCTTTTCCCGTATTATTCGGGGCATGACACGAGCCGCTCCCCGAACCCGGCTGTTTGCGCCGCTGGTGCATGCCGCCGCCCTGCTGCTGTTGCTGGAAGAATGGTGCTGGACGCTCGGCCTGCGCCTGGGCGCCTGGATCGGGCGGACACCCGGACTGGCCTGGGTGGAGGCGCGCGTGCGCACCCTGCCGCCGTATGCGGCCCTGTGCGCCTTCCTACTGCCCGGCCTACTGCTGCTCCCGGTCAAGATGCTGGCCCTGGTCGCGATCGCCAAGGGCCATGCCGCGTCCGGCATCACCACCATCGTCGTCGCCAAGCTGGGCGGCGCGGCGGTAGTCGCGCGGCTATATGCGCTGACCCTGCCGACGCTGCTGGCGGTGGGCTGGTTTGCCCGCTGCCACGGCTGGTTCATGGGCTGGAAGGCACGCACCATCGACCAACTGCGCACCTACCTGCGCGCCAGTGCCGCCTTCGCCAAGGCCACGCGCCTGCTGCGCGGCATCCGGCTGGGATGGCGCCGCCGCCGCCGCCGCCGCGTGCGCAGCGCGATTCATTTCGGCGGCCGCAACGCCAGCCCGGCGTCGCGCGTGCTGCGCCGCTTCGTGGCCCAATGGCGTGCGCGGCGCCGCGCCGATACCGACTGACGGCGCCGATCGAGCAACCCGATAACAAGAGCACAGCCATGAGCCATCCCGATACGCCGCTTCCGCCCCTGGTCCCTACCCCTGCCGTCCAGGCCGACCAGGCCGCGCTGATCGACTACCAGGCGCGTTTCAATGCCGTGGTCAACCATACGCCGGGCCTGGTCTACCAGTTCGTGTGCCATATCGATGGCAGCACCGCCTTTCCTTACCTGAGCGAGGGTTGCGCCGCCCTGCTCGGCCTGTCCGTCGCCGAACTGCAGCAGGACCCGGCGCGCTTCCCGCAACTGATCCTGCCAGACGACCGCAAGCGCTACGAGGAGACCATGCAGGCCTCGAAGAGCGCGTGCGACGGCTGGAACTGGGAGGGCCGCATCTGGATCGAGGCCTGGCGCGACGTCAAATGGATCAGCCTGCGCGCCACGCCGGCGCCGCTGGCGGGCGGCGGCGTGCAGTGGGACGGCATCATGACCAACGTCACGGCCAGCAAGCTGGAGCAGGAAGAAGCGCGCCGCTCGCGCGCGCGCCTGGCCGAGCTGACCGCCCACATCGAACAGGTGAAGGAGCAGGAACGCACCCGCATCGCACGCGAGATCCACGATGACCTCGGCGGCAACCTGACCGCAATCAAGATGGCGCTGGCGATGCTGGTGCCGCGCCTGCCCGACGACCCGTCACTGCAGGAAAGGACGGCCTATGTCGACCACCTGGTCGACCGCACCATCGAGGCCGTGCACCGGATCTCGCTCGACCTGCGCCCCAGTACCCTGGACCTGGGCATCGTGGCGGCGCTGGAGTGGCAGGCGCGCGAATTCGAGAAGCAATCCGGCATCGTCTGCCTCTTCCGCAGCTTCGATGCCGACATCGCGCTGGCGCAGGACCATGCCAGCGCGCTGTTCCGCATCTTCCAGGAAGCGCTGACGAATATCGCCAAGCACGCCGGCGCGACCCGCGTCACGGTCAGCCTGCGCCGCCAGCGCCAGCATCTGATCCTGAGCATCTGCGATAATGGCCGCGGCATTACCCCGGCCGACCGCCTGAAGCCGCAGTCCTTCGGCCTGCGCGGCATGGGCGAGCGCGCCACCGCCCTCGGCGGCACCATGACCTTGTCGGCGGCGCCCGGCGGCGGCACCATGGTGGCTGTCAAGATCAGGCTGGCTGCACCGGCAGCCGCCAGGAATACGGAATCCACCGAAGCATGAGTGAAAAAGCCAGCATCCGCGTTTTTATTGCAGACGATCACGCCATCGTACGCGAGGGCCTGAAGCAGATCCTTGCCGAGCAGCGCGACATCGTGGTCGCCGGCGAAGCCGAGACCGGCCTCGACGCCATCAAGCTGTTCCGCAAGTCGCGCTGCAACGTGCTGCTGCTCGACATCTCCCTGCCCGACCGCAACGGCATCGACGTCCTCAAGCAGGTCAAGAGCGAGAAGCCGGAGCTGGCGGTGCTGATGCTGTCGATGCACCGCGAAGACCAGTACGCGATCCGCTCGCTGCGTGCCGGGGCGTCCGGTTACCTGAACAAGCAGAGCGCGCCGCGCGAACTGGTGAATGCGATCCGCCAGGTGGCCGCCGGCCAGCGCTACGTCAGCGCCCAGCTGGCCCAGGCGCTGGCGGCGCAAGTCGGCGAAGACCACGACAAGCCGGTGCACGACACCCTGTCCGACCGCGAATACCAGACCCTGACCATGATCGCCTCCGGCAAGACGGTGAGCGAGATCGCCCAGGAACTGTCGCTGTCGGTCAAGACGGTCAGCGAATACCGGGCGCGCCTGCTGGCAAAAATGAAACTCAAGACCAGTGCCGAGCTCACCCACTACGCTATCCGCAACCAGTTGGTGGACTAATAAAGCACGATGCGACGCTGCCATGGAGGGTCTGTTGGACGCTTAGTGTTGGGCCGTAAAGACAGTTATGAGGATTAGTGGGTATTCTCGGCGCTGTTCTACCAATCAGTTTCTCAAAAGATATATAACATGACGGAGATAATTATTCCGTGCAGCAATGTCCGTCATGTCCACTCCGAATCCACCTACCGGCAGCCCCGCGGCAAATCCCGCCGAGATTGCCCGCGAAGCCTTCCGCCGCCTCGCCACGCGCCGCATCGCGCCCACGCCCGACGCCTACCGCGACATCTACAATGAAATCGCCGGTATTCCGGCGCCGGCACCCGTGCCGGCACAGCCGCAGGCCACGCAGCCGGACAGTGGCGCCGAACAGGTGCTGTCCGGCTTCGCCCAGCGCCTGGCCGAGACGCCCGGCGAACTGGCCGAGTTCGGCCTGCGCTTCCAGCGCGCACTCAAGGGGCGCGACTGGGACGGCTGTACCCGCACGCTGGCGCAGCTGGCCGAAAAACACTTGCGCCGCCATACGCACCCGGCGCTGGCGCTCGGTATCGAGGATGCCGAAGCCAAACTGCTGCGCGACCTGCTGAGCCGCACGCTGACCTTTGCGCTGGCGTCGTCCTTGACCGCCACGCCGGCCCTGGCGGGCGAAGCCGAAGCATTGGGCGCCGCGGTCAAGGCCGCCCACCACGAGGACGCGCTGCAAGACGTCGCGGTGCGCCTGAAAGACCTGTGCTACCAGGTCGAACTGAAGCGCGGCGACGCCGGCGAGCAGCAGGAACTACTGCTGCGCCTGTTCAAGCTGCTGCTGGAAAACGTCGGCGAACTGCTCGACGACGACAGCTGGATGCGCGGCCAGGTCGCCGCCGTGCAGGACCTGATTGCCGGCCCGCTCGACACGCGCGCGCTGGAAGACGCCACCCGCAGCCTGAAGGACGTGATCCTGAAGCAGGGCCAGCTGAAGCACGGCATCGCCGACGTGCGCGCCACCGTCAAGAGCATGATGATGACCTTTATCGACCGCCTCGGCTCGGTGGCGGCCTCGACCGGCAGCTACCAGGAAAAGATCGGCGGTTTTTCGGAACGCATCCGCGGCGCCGCCAACATCGAGGAGTTGAACGCCGTGCTGGAAGCGGTGCTGAGCGAGACCCGCACCGTGCAGGCCGAGGCGCTGGCATCGCGCGACCGCATGCTGGCGGCGCACCAGGAAGTGCAGGATGCCGAAAAGCGCATCCGCACCCTGGAAGGCAAGCTGCAGCACATGAGCGAGCTGGTGCGCGAAGACCAGCTGACCGGCAGCCTCAACCGGCGCGGCCTGGACGACGTGTTCGAGCGCGAAAGCGCCCGCGCCGACCGCCGCGGCACGCCGCTGTGCGTCGCCCTGCTGGACCTCGACAATTTCAAGAAGCTCAACGACACCTACGGCCACCTGGTCGGCGACGGCGCCCTGCGCCACCTGGTGAAGGTGGTCAAGGACACGCTGCGCTCGATGGACGTGATCGCCCGCTTCGGTGGCGAGGAATTCCTGATCCTGCTGCCCGAAACCACGGTCGACGCCGCATCGAGCGCGATGGTGCGCGTCCAGCGCGAGCTGACCCGGCACTTTTTCCTGCACGACAACGAGAAGACCCTGATCACATTTTCCTGCGGGGTGGCGCTGCGCCAGCCGAACGAAGACCAGGCCAGCCTGACGGCGCGCGCGGACCGGGCCATGTACCGGGCCAAACAGAGCGGCAAGAACCGGGTGATGGTCGCCGATTGAGGAAAAAAATAATTATTTTTGCCCTCAAGTTCCCGAAAAACGCGCCGCCAGACACCCGCATCACCGAATAAAAACGTTGCCCGTCGAAAATTTTCTTGTTTCCGACCATAAAGTTTTCCCGGGCCAGTACGTTACCTGCATCAAGAGCAGCGGTTTGAATGTCACGGAACAGCGTGACAGACCAAAGCGAATCAGTGGCACGTCGCCACACCCTGCAAGACCAAGTGGAGAAACACCATGGCATCCGTAATCAATACCAACGTTGCATCCCTGAATTCCCAGCGTAACCTGGCATCGTCGCAAGCTTCGCTGAACACCTCGATCCAGCGCCTGTCGTCGGGCCTGCGTATCAATAGCGCAAAAGACGACGCCGCCGGTCTGGCCATCTCGGACCGCATGAACTCGCAGATCAAGGGCATGACCCAGGCGACCCGCAACGCGAACGACGGCGTGTCGATGGCGCAAACCGCGGAAGGCGCCCTGTCGAGCTCGGGCGACATCCTGCAGCGCGTCCGCGAACTGGCAGTGCAGTCGTCGAACTCGTCGAACTCGGCCAGCGACCGTAAAGCACTGCAAACCGAAGTCACCCAGCTGACCTCGGAACTGAGCCGCATCACCAGCACCACCGAATTCAACGGCACCAAGCTGCTGGACGGCTCGATGGGCACCGCCAACTTCCAGGTCGGCGCCAACGCAGGCCAGCTGATCTCGATGACCGGCGCGAATTTCACCACCACCACCTACGGCAACAACCAGATCAAGGGCGACGCAGCCGCCGTGACCGCCGACGGCGTGTCCGGCGCCAAGGCCGGTACCGCCAAGATCTCGGGTGCCCTGGGCAGCGCCAGCATCGCCAGCACCACGGGTGACTCGGCCAAGACCATCGCCGCCAAGATCAACGACAAGACCGCGGACACCGGCGTCACCGCCACCGCGAAAACCGATGCGCTGCTGACCAGCGGCGGCGGCGCCTACGCGCTGGACGTCAAGTCGGACAACGGCACCGCCGTGACCGTGTCGTTCTCGGTCGACGGCACCGGCAGCAAAGCCGACGATTTCGCCGCCGCCGTCAGCGCGTTCAACGCCCAGACCGCGAAAACCGGCGTGACCGCCCAGTACGCCGACGGCGGCATCAAGCTGACCAACGCCAACGGCGCCGACATCTCGGTGAAGAACAACAACGCCGCAGCCGTCGCCGGTCCTCCGGCCGTCCCTGCCGGTGCATCGATCAGCATGTCAAGCTACAAGGCAGACGGTACCTCGAATACCGCCACCGCACTGGCCGCACAAACCAGCGGCGTTGCCAACGGCAACGTGACCCTGGACTCGGAAAAGAGCTTCTCGGTCAACGAAGGCACCGCCACCGGCTTCTCGCTGGGCGGCACCAACGCCGGCGCGTCGACCCTGAAGTCGGTCGCCAACCTCGACATCAGCTCGTTCGAAGGCGCACAGAACGCGATCAAGACCGCCGATGCGGCCCTGGCATCGGTCAACGGCCAGCGCGCACAACTGGGCGCACTGCAGTCGCGCTTCAGCTCGGCGATCTCGAACCTGCAATCGACCACCGAGAACCTGTCGGCATCGAAGAGCCGTATCACCGACACCGACTTCGCTTCGGAAACCGCGAACATGACCCGCGGCCAGATCCTGCAGCAGGCCGGCACCTCGATGCTGGCCCAGGCGAATTCGCTGCCGAACGGCGTCCTGTCGCTGCTGCGTGGCTAATCGCTGATGTAGCCGACGCAGTACCGCGGTCCATGATTCCTCGGCTGAAGAAATTCAGCCGGGGAATTTTTCGTAGGGAGACCCCATGAACATCCAGCCCCTCGGCCCCGCCGCCGCCATCAAGCCCGACGAGCGCCCCACCGGTGCAGTCGAAACGGCGTCTGCGGCAACGCCCTCCACCGCTGCCGGCGCCATCGGCAAATCCGATGGCGCCCCCGCCTCGCGCGCGGAGGTGACGGATGCGCTCAAGAAGATCAACGACGCCATGCGGCTGTCGTCGCAAAGCCTGCAGTTCTCGATCGACGAGGACAGCAAGCAGATCGTCGTCAAGGTGATCGACCAGGACACCAAGGAAGTGGTCCGCCAGATGCCGTCCCAGGAAGCGCTCGAGATCGCCAAGTCGATCGACAAGATGCGTGGCCTGCTGATCGACCACACCGCCTGAGCCGCACGCCGCGCCCCGCATGCAGCCGCCGCCCTCCCGGGCCCGGCTGCATTTTTTTCGCCTGGACCGCTCAGCCGTACAAAACAGAATTAAGCTGGTTTTCCTGCTCTCAAGAACGGTTTGCTTCTGTCGATAATGACTTACATTATCGCTTTCACTGGAGAAACAAATGGGAGTTAGCTCAGCGGGTATCGGTTCGGGTCTCGACGTCGACAGCCTGGTCAAGAGTCTGATGGCGGCCGAGGCGACTCCCCTGAACAATTACGACAGCAAGACCGCCGCCTACCAGAACAAGCTGGCCGCGTACGGCAAGGTCAGCGCGGCGGTCGGCACCTTCCAGGCCGCCCTGACCTCGCTGAATTCGTCCTCGACCTTCAGTGCGCTGTCCACCACGTCCAGCAACAAGGATGTGCTGACCGCCACCACCGCTGACGGCGCGGTCGCGGGCAAGTACAAGGTCAACGTCACCCAGCTGGCCCAGGCGCAGAGCCTGGTCAGCGGCGGCAAGGCCAGCACCAGCGCCATGATCGGCGCCGGCGCCAAGACCGTCCTGACCTTCCAGTTCGGCAGCACCAGCGGCGGCACCTTCGGCGTGGCCGGCAGCGCGCTGGGGCCGGGCATCGCCTCGTCGGGCATCGGCGGCGGTTCGCTGACCATCAACGGCACCGCGATCTCCACCAACGGCACGACCCGCAGCGCGCGCGACCTGGCGGCCGTCATCAACGACGAAAGCGACGTCACCGGCGTCATCGCCAAGACCGGCACCACGACCACCGCGGCCAACCTGTTCAAGGATTTCGGCACGGTCGCCGTTCCCGCCGGCAGCAGCGGCAGCTACAAGCTGTCGGTGGGCGGCGTCGACCTGGCGGCCGCCAGCGGCACCGATAGCGTCAGCGCGGCCACCCTCGACACCAGCCTGGCCAGCAGCGCCACCCGCAACGCGCTGGCGGCGGCCAACATCACCGTGACCGGCTCCGCCGCCGACGGCACCCTGCAATTCATGGCGGCCGACGGCTCGAACATCGCCGTCACCGAGAGCGTCACCGGCGACGTCACCGGCGGCATCGGCCTGGCGGCGGGCAGCGCCAACAAGGGTTCGTCCGCCACCGCGACCGCCGGCGTCACCCTGAGCTCGTCCGACGGCAGCCAGATCGTCGTCGGCGGCACCAATCCGGCCCTGGCCGGCCTTGCCGCGGGCAGCAACGGCAGCTACATCGGCGCCGGCTTCAGCCAGGACGGCACGCAGAACATGGGCACGGTCACGCTCGACGCCAAGGACCAGTCGCTGCAAGGCATCCGCGACGCCATCAACAAGGCCAACGTCGGCGTCACCGCGACCATCGTCTCGGACGGCGGCGCCAATCCCTACCACCTGGTGGTCACCTCGAACAAGACCGGCGCCAGTTCCTCGATGAAGATCGGCGTCGGCGGCGATGGCGACCAGGCGCCCGACGCCGCGATCGCCGCCCTGATGGGCTACGATCCGGCCGGCGCCCAGGGCCTGACCCAGACCACCGGCGCCCAGGACACCAAGCTCACCATGAACGGCATCGAAGTCACCAGCAAGAGCACCACGGTGGCCGATGCGATCCAGGGCGTCAGCCTGGACGTGTCCACGCTCGGTAACAGCACGCTGACGGTCTCCAAGGACACCGGCAAGGTGTCGGACTCGATCAATGCCTTCGTCAAGGCCTACAACACGCTGAACTCGACCATCGCCGGCCTGACCGGCTACAACGCCGACACCAAGACCGGTGGCGCGCTGCAGGGCGATTCGTCAGTGCGCGCGATCCAGTCGCAACTGCGGCGCCAGCTGTCGGCATCGGTCGAAGGCCTGGGCGGCAAGCTGACCACGCTGAGCCAGGTCGGCATCGCGTTCCAGAAGGATGGCAGCCTGGCGGTCGACTCGTCCAAGCTGAACGACGCGATCGCCAACAACTTCGGCGACATCGGCGGCCTGTTCGCGGCGATGGGCTCGGCCAGCGACGGCGGCATCAGCTTCGACAAGTCGACCGCCGCCACCAAGCCCGGTGAATACCCGATCAACATCACCAAGATGGCCAGCCAGGGCACCGCGACCGGCAGCAAGGCCTTGACCGGCTCGACCCGGATCGCCGCCAACACCACCTGGACCGTGACGCTGAACCAGACCACCCCGGCTTCCGACAAGAAGGTGCAGAACATCGCGATCCCGGCCGGCACCTACGACAATACCCAGCTGGCCGCGGTCCTGCGCGCCGCGATCAACGGCAACAGCACGTTCTCGGGCGCCGGCGATGCGGTGGAAGCGAAAGTCGACGCATCCGGCAAGCTGTCGCTGTCCTCGAGCAAATTCGGCGAGCTGTCGAACATCTCGCTGGCCGCGGTCACCGGCACCAGCATCGACGACATCTTCGGCGCCGTCACCACCAGCGCCGGCGAGGATGTGGAAGGCACCATCGGCGGCGTGGCCGCGACCGGCAACGGCCAGACCCTGACAGCGGCCGGCGGCTCGCGCGCCGAGGGTATCCAGCTGACGATCAAGAGCGGCGCCGTCGGCGACCGCGGCAGCGTGACCTTCTCGCAGGGTTATGCCTACCAGTTGACCAACCTGTCGGCCACCTTCACCGGCAAGAACAGCATCCTGCAGAACAAGACCGACGGCCTGAACGTCAGCATCAAGTCGGTCGCCGACCAGCGCGACAAGTTCAGCGAGCGCCTGACCGCAATGGAAGCGCGCTACCGCGCCCAGTTCACCTCGCTCGACACCATGCTGTCGTCGATGCAAAGGACACAGAGTTACCTGACCCAGCAGCTTGCGGCAATCGCAGCGAACAACTAATACCTGGATTTTTTGGAGAATCAAACGATGTTTGGAACCATGAAACGCGGCGTGAATGCCTACGCCAACGTGGGCCTCGAAACCGGGGTCGCCTCGGCGTCGCCGCTCAAGCTGATCATCATGCTGTACGACGGCGCCCTGGCGGCCCTGCTCGGCGCCAAGGCCAACATGGCGGCCGGGAATATCGCGGCCAAGGGCGCGGCGATCTCGAAGGCGATCACGATCATCGACAACGGCCTGCGCGCCTCGCTCGACAAGGCTGCCGGCGGCGACATCGCCGACAACCTGGATGCGCTGTACGACTACATGACGCGCCGCCTGCTCGAGGCCAACCTGAACAACGACGTCGGCATGATCGAGGAAGTCCACCGCCTGCTGGCCGACCTGCGCGGTGCCTGGGTCTCGATCGGCGACAAGGCCGAGCAGCCGGCATCGATGGCCGCCGCCACGGCGATGCCGAAAGCCACGACGATGGTCAGCGCCTGAGGACATGATGAACGGACAAGAAGTCGTATCGCTGTATGAAGCCATGGTCGGCATCACCGACCAGATGCTGGCAGCCGCCGCCGCCGGCGACTGGGACCGCCTGGCCACGCTCGAGCTGCAGTGCGCCGCCTGCGTGCGCCAGCTGAAGGCGAGCGGCGACGGCCAGCCGCTGGCCGCGCAGGAGCGCAGCCGCAAGGTCGACGCCATCCGCAAGATGCTGGCGGCCGACCGCCAGATCCGCGACCTGACCCAGCCGTGGATGGCCAAACTGTCCGCCATGATCAACAACAAGGGCACCGAACGCCGCCTCGCGCGCGCCTACGGTATCTGAAGCCGGCGTATTTGAAGCCGACGTATCTGAAGCTGACGAATTTAAAGCCGAATTAAATGCTGCCGCGCGATTCCATCCCGCTGTCCCAGGTCGCGCGCACCGCGGCCACGGTACCGGTCGCCGATCCGCGCCAGCAAGCCTTCCAGCGCGCCTTTGCCGGCATGGTCGGCCAGTCGATGCAGGCCGAGGTGCTGTCGAAACTGCCGGACGGCTCTTTCGTCGTGCGCGTCAACGACACCGCGGCGCGCATGCCGCTGCCGGGCAATGCCCAGGTCGGCAGCCAGGTGGCGCTGACCCTGGTCGCCGTGACGCCGCGCCCGACGTTCCAGGTCGGCAGCGGCGCGCCGGCGTTTGCGGAAGCCGGACCGGCGCCCGAGGACGGCAAGACCGCGGGCGCGCCGCTGGCCTGGCTGCAAGGCAAGGACGCCGCCGCGCTGGTGCGCACCTCGGCGCTGCTGGCCCAGACCCGCACCATGGCCGGCCTCGGGGCCGGCGGCGCCAGCGACGCCAATACCTCGATCAGCAGCGCCGGCAAGACGCTCGGCGACATCATCGCCGCCGCCCAGAACGCCGGCACCGCTGCCACCGCGGCCCTCGGCCGCACGCCGCTGCTCGGCGCCGCCAGCCTCGACGCCGGCAGCATCGCCGGCGCGCTGCAGGAAGGCATGGGCAAGAGCGGCCTGTTCTACGAATCGCACGTCGCCGAGTGGGCGCAGGGCGCGCGCTCGATGACCGACCTGGCGCAGGAACCGCAGGCGCAGGGCCGCATGCCCTCGCCTTCCGATCCGGCCACCGCCCAGTTCATCAACATGCAGCTGACCGCGCACGAGCAGGCGCGCGTGGCCTGGCAGGGGCAGTTGTGGCCGGGCCAGGAAATGCGCTGGGAGGTGGAGCGCGATGCCGCCGAAGGCGGTGCCGCCGAAGGCGGTGCCGCCGGCGGCGACGAGGAAGGCGGCACCTGGCAGAGCCGGCTGACGCTGCGCTTCGGCGCCCTCGGCGAGGTGGCGGCGCGCGTGGTGCTGGCGGGCGACCAGCTGCACATCCGCCTGGACGCCGCCAGCGCGGACGCCGGCCAGCGCATGGAGGCGCAGCGCGCGCGGCTGGAGCAGGCGCTCGACGCGGCCGGGCTGCCGCTGTCGACGCTGGCGATCCACGCTGCACCTGCACCTGCACCTGCGCCCGGGACCGACGACAATGGATAAGAAGACAGCGGCCCGGCGCCAGAACGCCGTCGCGCTGGCCTATGGCGCCGGCCAGCCCGCGCCGCGGGTCGTGGCCAAGGGCCAGGGCCTGGTCGCCGAACAGATCATCGGACGCGCCCGCGACGCCGGCGTGTTCGTGCACGAATCGAAGGAACTCGTGGCCCTGCTGATGGAGGTCGATCTCGACCGCCAGATCCCGCCTGGCCTGTACCGCGCCATTGCCGAACTATTGGCGTGGCTTTATTATATTGAGTCAGCGCAAGCCACCGGCGGCGACGCGCCGCCAGCGCCGGACACGGCGCGACTCCTCCCACCCCAAGCCCCGGTTGGAACAGATGCAAGCAATCACTGAAGCAGAATTGGAAAGCTGGCACGACTACGAAGTCGAGTCGCGCAGGGAGATCGTCGCCCTGCTGCGCCAGATCTCGGAGAAGAAGCAGCTGATCCGGATGCTGGTCAAGGGCGAAGGCGACGTCTGCGTCACCTCGCTGCTGGCCGTCAATCCGGACGACGGCAGCATCGTCCTCGACCGCTCGATCAGCCAGGAGCAGAACGCGCGCATCATCGCCGCGCCCAAGGTGATGTGCGAGACCTCGCTCGACAAGATCCGCATCCTGTTCCACGTTAGTAACCTGCGCGAGACCCGCCATGACGGCAGCATCGCCCTCGCCGCCGACCTCCCGCCCAGGCTGATCCGCCTGCAGCGGCGCGAGTTCTACCGCATGGCGACGCCGGTGACCACGCCGGTGCGCGCCACCATCCCGCTGCCGGCGGCACTCGGCGGCGGCACCACCGTGCTGCCGCTGGCCGATATCAGCTGCGGCGGCATCGCCCTCCTCGACAACAAGCACCAGCTCGGCTCCACGATCGGCGAAACCTTCGCCGACTGCCGCATCGAGGTACCCGACGTCGGCCCGGTCACGACCTCGCTGCAGATCCGCAATGCGCTCGAGATGACGCTGCTGAACAACAAGACCACGCGCCGCCTCGGCTGCCAGTTCGTCGACATCTCGCGCGCCAACATGGCCGCGGTACAGCGCTACATCACCAAGCTCGAGCGCGAACGCAACGCCCGCCTGGCCGGGCACTGAGCACGCCGGGGCCGGCTGGCTGCGCGGCGCTGCACGGGCCGGGTTCCTGTTATGTTGGCGTGATCAAACAACGCCGGAGCCGCCGATGTCGCCTTTTCTCAAGCCCCTGAACCAGCAAGTCATCGTCATCACCGGCGCCTCCAGCGGCATCGGCCTGGCCACGGCCCAGGATGCGGCCAAGGCCGGCGCGCGGGTGGTGCTGGCCGCGCGCAGCGGCGATGTACTGGAAGCGATTGTCGCCACCCTCGAAAAGCAGGGGCACGAGGCGATTCACGTGGTGGCCGACGTCGCCGAGCGCGAAGGGGTGCAGCGCATCGCCGATGCCGCGATCGAGCGCTTCGGCCGCATCGATACCTGGGCCAACGTGGCCGGCGTCTCGATCTACGGCAAGATCGAGGACGTGACGGAAGCCGACGCCCGGCGCCTGTTCGACGTGAATTTCTGGGGGATGGTGCACGGTTCGCTGGTGGCCCTGCCCCACCTGCGCCGGCATGGCGGCGCCCTGATCAACGTCGGCAGCGAGGCCAGCGAGGTCGCGGTGCCGCTGCAGGGCATGTATTCGGCCAGCAAGCATGCGGTCAAGGGGTTTACCGATGCGCTGCGCATCGAGGTGGCCGGCGTCGACGATGCGCCGGTCTCGATCACGCTGATCCAGCCGACCGCGGTCAACACGCCGCTGCCCGAGCATGCGCGCAACTACCTGGACCGCCAGCCCAAGCTGCCCACGCCCCAGCTCGACCCGCACCGGGTGGCGGCCGCGATCCTGGAGGCGGCGCAGACGCCCACGCGCGACACCAAGGTCGGGCTGATGGCAACGCTCGACGTGGCGGTCGAGAAAATGGTGCCGGCGCTGGCCGACCAGGTGGCGGTGCTGCAGGTGCCGCGCCAGCAGCGCGACGAGGCGCCGCGCGATCCGGTCGGGAACCTGTTCCGGGCCCAGGGCGACGGCGTCGTCTACGGGCGCGGCAGCTAGGCCGGCGCGGCGCCGGGGGGCGTCACACCTGCATGTTCATGATGTCGTGATAAGCCGACACCAGCTTGTTCCGCACCTGCACCGTCGCCTGGAAGGAAATGCTCGCCTTCTGCATCGCGATCATGCTGTCGGACAGGCTGACCGAATCGTCGCCGGCAGCGAAGCGCTTGCCCATCTCGTCGGCCTGGACCTGGCTGTTGCTAACGTTTTGCAATGAGGCCTTCAGCGCGTCCGAAAAGCTCACCTTGGTGGAAGACTCGGCGGCCTCGGTGCCCTTCAGCGGATTCAGGCCGTTCAGACCGTTGATCCCGCCCGCGCCCATGGCAGGCCCGGCAGCCGGCTTCTGGGCCGCCGCCTTCAGTTGCGCCATCATCGATTCGATGCGGCTGCTGTCGATGCCACCAATGTTCATATGTGCTCCGGGATGCTTGTCGGCCCGCCCTGCAACGGGCCGGGCGCTTCGATTCAGGCTGTCAGAATAGCAGCCGCCACGCAATCATTGCCTTGGAGGAAGGCCGTAAACCTCCCCCTATTCGCGGGTTTGAATGTTGCCGTACGGCTTCATAATGGCGGCCAATCACCTCATTCCCACCTCACTCATCATGGCCACTGCGGAACAAGTTCTCGACAGCGATATCGACGCCCCGGACACCAAGCCGAAGTTCTGGGAAACCACGATGGGCAAGCGCGTCGTCATCGGCGGTGCCATCGCGGGTGCGCTGGCCATCATCGCGGCGATCTGGCTGTGGAGCTCGGCACCCGAATACAAGGTGCTGTTCTCGAACACCACCGACAAGGATGGCGGCGCGATCACCGCCTCGCTCGACCAGATGGGCGTGAAATACAAGTTTTCCGAAGGCGGCAACGCGATCCTGGTGCCGGCCGACCAGGTCCACGGCATCCGCCTGAAGCTGGCTGCGCAAGGCTTGCCGCGCGCCGGCAACGTCGGCTTCGAACTGCTCGAGAACCAGAAGCTGGGCACCTCGCAGTTCGTCGAGCAGGTGAATTACCAGCGTTCGCTCGAAGGCGAACTGGCGAATTCGATCCAGGCGCTGGCCGCGGTCAGCTCGGCGCGCGTGCACCTGGCGCTGCCGAAACCCTCGGTGTTCGTGCGCGACCAGAAGAACCCGACCGCGTCGGTGCTGCTTAACCTGCAGCCGGGCCGCGCGCTGGACCAGGCGCAGGTGTCGGCCATCGTGCACCTGGTGGCCTCGTCGGTGCCGGAACTGACCCCGTCCAACGTGACCGTGGTCGACCAGAACGGCAGCCTGCTGTCCGACACCGCGGCCAAGAACGGCAAGCAGCTCGATCCGAACCAGCTGAAGTACGTCGACATCCTGCAGCAGAATATCGTCAAGCAGGTCGAATCGATCATCGCCCCGCTGGTCGGCCAGAACAACGTGCGCGCCGAGGCGACCGCCGAAGTCGACTTCGCCCAGGTCGACACCGCCGCCGAGATGTACAAGCCGAATTCGCCGCCGGAACCGCAGGCGATCCGCAGCCAGCAGACCTCGGAGTCGGCCGGTCCCGGCAGCAGCAACCCGTCGGGCGTGCCGGGCGCGCTGTCGAACCAGCCGCCGGGCGTGGCGACCGCGCCGATCGAAGGCGCCGCGCCGGCCGCCGGCCAGCAAACCACCACCGGCCCGTCCAGCAAGAACGCCACCACCAACTACGAAGTCGACAAGACCGTGCGCTTCGAGCAGAAGCCGATGGGCGGCGTCAAGCGCCTGACCGTGGGCGTGGTGGTCAACTACCGCCGCAGCATCGATCCGAAGACCGGCAAGGTCGTGGTGAAACCGCTGACCGGCCCCGAAGTCGCCCAGATCAACGAACTGGTGAAGCAGGCGATGGGCTACAGCCAGGCACGCGGCGACACTCTGAACGTGACCAACGCCCCGTTCGACGGCGTCGACAAGCCCGACGAGCAGGCGCCGGACTGGTGGAAGGACCCGAGCAACCTGCCGTTGCTGAAGGACGCCGCCAAATACCTGTTCATCGCGATGGTCGCCGCTTTCCTGTGGTACCGCATCCTGCGTCCGCTGTTCAAGCCGGTGATGAAGAAGTTCGACGAGGCGGTCGAGATGCCGCCGGAGCCGGAACCGGAAGAGCCGGAGCCGGAACCGGAACCCGACCTGGCGGAGGAAGCGCGGGTGGCGAAGGAAGTGGAAGAGCAGAAGAAGGTCATCATCTACAAGAGCAATCTGGACATGGCCAAGACCCTGGCCCAGAATGACCCGCGTATCGTGGCTAACGTAATCAAGGAATGGTTGGGTGCTGAATAATGAGCGATAAAGACAAGGAAGCGGTCAACAAAGCGGCGATCCTGATGCTGGCTCTGGGCGAATCCGAAGCCGCCGAAGTGATGAAATTCCTCGGCCCGCGCGAAGTGCTGAAGCTGGGCGCCGCGATGGCGCAGATGAAGGCGGTGCAGCACGACGAAGTGACCACCGTGCTGACCGAGTTCCGCGAGCGCGTCGACCTGCAGTCGACCGTCGGCCTCGATTCGGACGAATACATCCGCCAGGTGCTGACCAAGGCGCTGGGCGACGACAAGGCCGCCGTGCTGCTCAACCGTATCCTGGGCGGCAAGGACGCATCCGGCATCGAAAGCCTGAAGTGGATGGATTCGCAATCGGTGGCGGAGCTGATCCGCAACGAGCACCCGCAGATCATCGCCACCATCCTGGTCCACCTCGAGCGCGACCAGGCCTGCGAAATCCTGGCACACTTCACCGACCGCCTGCGCAACGACGTGGTGCTGCGTATCGCCACGCTGGACGGTGTGCAGCCGGCCGCACTGCGCGAACTGAACGACGTGCTGACCAAGCTGCTGTCGGGCAACGAGCACATCAAGAAGTCGTCGCTGGGCGGCGTGCGCACCGCCGCCGAGATCCTGAACTTCATGAGCGGCGAGCAGGAAAACTCGGTCATGGAAAACATCAAGAACTACGACAACGACATGGCGCAGAAGATCATGGACGAGATGTTCGTGTTCGACAACATCATCGACATCGACGACCGCGGCATCCAGCTGCTGCTGCGCGAAGTGCAGTCGGAGATGCTGATCATCGCCCTGAAAGGCGCGTCGCAGGACTTGCGCGACAAGATTTTCAAGAACATGTCGCAGCGTGCCGCCGAAATGATGCGCGAAGACCTGGAATCGAAAGGTCCGGTGCGCCTGTCGGAAGTGGAAACCCAGCAGAAGCAGATTCTGCAGATCGTCCGCCGTCTGTCCGATGAAGGCCAGATCGTCCTCGGCGGCAAAGGTGAGGATTCGTTCGTCTGATGGCCATCTCGAAGGACAATGCGGCAGGATTCAAGCGCTGGGAAATGACCTCGTTCGGCGACGAACGCCCCAGCACCCTGGCCCAGCGCGCCGCCGCGCGCGACGCCGACGCCCACGACATGCAGGCGGCGATCGCCGCCGCCGCTGCGGCCCGCGCGCAGGCGCAGGCCGCGGCATTGGCAGAAGCTCAATCAGTGGCGGCAATCCCGATGCCCACCGTAGAAGAGATCGAGGCGATCTGCGAAGCGGCGCGCCAGGAAGGCTATGCCGAAGGCCACGCGGAAGGCCTGGCTGCCGGCCATGCCGGCGGCTACCAGGATGGCCTGGACCAGGGCCGCGCGGAAGCCGCCGGTGAACTCACCCACCTGCAGGAACTCGCCGTCAGCTTCGGCGACGCCGTCACCGCGGCCGACGAGGCGATCTCGCACGACGTGCTGGAGCTCGCCCTGCACCTGGCGCGCAACATGGTGCGCACCGCCTTCGAGGTGCGCCCCGAACTGATCATCCCGGTGGTGCGCCAGGCGGTCGACTACCTGCCGACGCTGCAGCAGCCGGCGCTGCTGGTGCTGAACCCCGAAGATGCCGCGATCGTCCGCGACAGCATCGGCCCGGACCTCGAAAAAGCCGGCTGGCGCATCGTCCAGGACGATGCCATCGCGCGCGGCGGCTGTCGCGTCGACACCGCCAGCAACCAGATCGATGCCCAGATCGCATCGCGCTGGCAGCGCCTGACCCAGGCCCTGCACAAGGACCTCGACTGGCTGGCTTGAACCGATGACGACCCGCATGGATCCGCATACCGCACGCTGGAAGTCCTACCTGAACGACTGCGGCAACGTACTCGATTTCGTCGAGCCGATGCAGGTCTCGGGCCGCGTCACGCGCGTGGCCGGCCTGGTGATGGAATGCGTCGGCCTGAAGCTGCCGGTGGGCAGCGCCTGCAGCATCCCGATCGCCAACGGCACCCGTATCGACGCCGAAGTGGTCGGCTTCGAGGGCGAGCGCCTGTTCCTGATGCCGCACAGCGACGTCGAAGGCGTGGTGCCCGGCACCCGCGTGTATCCGAACGAACCGAGCATCCCGAAGCCGGGCAGCGTCGATCACCCGCGCCGCCGTCCGGAAGACCGCGCACGCCACCTGCCGGTGGGCTGGGGCCTGCTGGGCCGCGTGGTCGACGGCGCCGGCCGCCCGCTGGACGGCAAGGGCCCGCTCGACACGAGTGAGGTCGGCCCGCTCAACGCGCGGCCGATCAACCCGCTGGAACGGGCGCCGATCTCGACCACCCTGGACGTCGGCGTGCGCGCCATCAATGCCATGCTGACGGTCGGCCGCGGCCAGCGTCTGGGCCTGTTCGCCGGCACCGGCGTGGGCAAATCGGTGCTGCTGGGGATGATCGCGCGCTACACCACGGCCGACGTGATCGTGGTCGGCCTGATCGGCGAGCGCGGCCGCGAAGTGAAGGAATTCATCGAGCAGATCCTGGGGCCGGAAGGCCTGGCCCGCTCCGCCGTGGTGGCGGCGCCGGCCGACTCGCCGCCGCTGCTGCGCATGCAGGGCGCGGCCTATGCCACGGCGATCGCCGAGCATTTCCGCGACCAGGGCAAGAGCGTCATGCTGATCATGGATTCGCTGACCCGCTACGCGCAGGCGCAGCGCGAGATCGCCCTCGCCATCGGCGAACCGCCGGCGACGAAAGGCTATCCACCCTCGGTGTTCGCCAAGCTGCCGGTGCTGGTGGAACGCGCCGGCAACGGGCATGAAGGCGGCGGCTCGATCACCGCCTTCTATACCGTGCTGTCCGAAGGCGACGACCAGCAGGATCCGATCGCCGATGCCGCGCGCGGCATCCTGGACGGCCACATCGTGCTGAACCGGCGATTGGCCGAAGCCGGCCACTACCCGGCGATCGACATCGAGCAATCGATCTCGCGCGCCATGCACAACATCACCTCGCGCGACCACCAGATGGCGGCGCGCACGCTCAAGCAGCTGTACTCGCGCTACGAGCGTGCGCGCGACCTGATCACGGTGGGCGCGTATGCCGCCGGTTCCGACCCGGTGCTGGACAAGGCGATCCAGCTGCACGACCGGATCGAGGCTTTCCTGTGCCAGGAAATCCACGACAACACCGACATGCTGCAGAGCTTGGGGGAATTGACCTCTCTGTTCGGCTGATTGGTTGCTGCTGGGCATCGCTATACTGTGCGTCACCATGGCCCAATCCTCCGCACTCGACACCCTGATCGACCTCGCCCAGCGCGAATCCGACAACCGCGCCAAGCGCCTCGGCGCGGCCCTGAAGGCAGTCGAGGACGGCGAACAGAAACTGCAGATGCTGAACGGCTACCGCGACGACTACGCGCGCAAGCTGGACGCGGCGCAGCAGGCCGGCATCACGCCTTTCGCCTACCAGAATTTCATGGCCTTCCTGGGCAAGCTGGAAACCGCCATCAACGGCCAGAAGGAAGTGATCAAGCACGCCGAGTTCAAGGCCGAGATGGAACGCAAAGCCTGGCAGGAGAGCGAGCGCAAGCGCCTGTCCTACCGCACCCTGACCGAACGGGCCGCGGCCCAGAAGCTGGCCATCGACAACAAGCGCGACCAGAAGATGATGGACGACTTTGCGGCCCGCTCGGCGCGCCGCAGTAGCTGATTCACAACTGCCTTAACCACTGACGTCAGCACCGACGTTACGACCGAACACCGCTGCATCCACCGAGAGCGACCATGCAAACCAATCTCCTGTCGACCCAGTCCACCTCCGGCATCAACAACGGCAACGCGCCCGCGCGCAATGCATCGAACGGCAGCGACGCCAGCCAGTTCGGCGCCATGCTGTCGCACCAGATGGTCGAACGCCAGGCGCCGCTGCCGCTGCCGTCGACCTCTGCGCCCGCCCCGAAAGCCGACGCGCCCAAGCCGCAGGCCGCCGACAAGCCGGCCCGGCACGACGATGCGCCGCCCGCCTCGACCTCGACCTCGACGCAGACCGCCAAGGCCGATGCCAGCGAGTCCACGGAGGATGCCGACGCCGACCAGGCCGAGGACAGCGGCGCCGCCAAGGCCGATCCGGCAGCCGAGATGCTGGCCCTGATGGCCAGCCTGCAGCAGCCTGGCCAGGACGCCGCCGGCGCAGCCAAGGGCAAGGCGAGCGCCGCCAGCCAGGCCTTCGACGCCCTCGGCGGCGGCAAGACCCGGCGCGGCGACGCCCAGCTGGCGGCGCTGCAGGCGGCGATGAAATCGGTGAGCAAGGAACCCGGCAGCGACGCCGCCGGCACGACCGGCAAGGTATTCAGCGCCGCCACGGTCAAGAACCCGGCCCTGGCCGCCGCCGGCGCCGACCTCGGCCTCGATACCGGCAAGGCCGCCGCCGCCGATGGCGCCGACCTGCGCACCGTGCTGGATGCCGCTGCCGCCGCCGTCAAGGGCGAAGCCAAGCCGCAGCTCGACAGCGCCGACCTGGTGCTGCGCCAGGCGCGCGACGCCGCGCTGCAGGCCACCACGCAATCGGACGCGTCTCCGGTCGCCGCCGCGCTGGCCCAGCCGGCCATGCTGGAAGCGGCCGAAGCCGCTGCCGCCGCGAGCGAAAGCCTGAGTGCCCGGGTCGGCACGGGCCAGTGGGAAAACCAGGTCGGCCAGAAGATCGTCTACATGGTCGGCAGCGAGGAGCAGACCGCCTCGCTGACGCTGAACCCGCCGGACCTGGGCCCGCTGCAGGTGGTACTTTCGGTCAGCAACGACCAGGCCAGCGTGACCTTCTCGGCCAACCAGGAAGAAGTCCGCCAGGCCCTCGAGAACGCCCTGCCGCGGCTGCGCGAAATGATGAGCGAGAGCGGCATCGCGCTGGGCAACGCCAGCGTGAACGCCGGCATGCCGGACGGCCGCCAGGCCCCCGACCAGCAGGCGCAATCGAGCCGCGGTGTCGGGCGCACGGGCGGCCGCGGCGATGACCGCACCGGCGCCGTGGACGATGCGGCGGCGCGGCCGCTGACGCGGACCGTGACACTCGGCGATCGCGGGATGGTGGATACCTTCGCTTAAGCATCCGCATCGCGGCGACACAGGTTGAATCACCGTAGGGTGGACGGCGCTGCTGTCCGCGCGTCCAGGCAGTGCATGAACGACCACACCCGTTTCCACCCTGTCATTCAACGTCGCGACAAACCCCGATTTACCCCGCGTTCCCCTTTCTTTTCCACCGTTGCCACTGCGCACTTTTTCCCGATAATGACATAATGACGGGAACGCACCACAGCAGACCCGAAGCACATTGAAAGCGAATCCGAAAATGAAAGCTGATCCCAAGGCGGACGCAGCAGCAGCCCCGGCAGGCGGCGGCAAGAGCAAACTGATCATCATCGTCCTGGCAGCCGTGATCGTGCTCGGCCTGGGCGGTGGCGCCGCCTGGTATTTCATGCACGGCAGCGCTGCCGAGGAAACAGCCGAAGCACCCAAGAAAGAAAAGAGCAGCAAGAAGAAGAAAAAGGAAGAGCATCCGGCTGAATACCTGGCGGTCGAACCCTTCACCGTCAACTTGCAGCCGGAAAACGGCGACCAGTACCTGCAGGTCGCGTTCACGCTGCAGGTGGACGGTCCGGAGCAGGCCGAGCTGATCAAGACCAACATGGCCAAGGTGCGCAGCCGGGTCCTGCTGCTGTTGTCGGGCAAGAAGGCGTCCGAGATCAGCACCGTCGAAGGCAAGCAGCAGCTGGCCGGCGAAATCCTGGCGGTGGTCAAGGAGCCGTTCGACTCGCACGGCGACGAACAGGAAGTCTCGGACGTCCTGTTCACCTCGTTTATTATCCAATAAGCATCGCTATCAACCGATAAAGCAACATGGCCGATAATTTTCTCTCACAGGAAGAAGTCGATGCCCTCCTCAAGGGGGTCAACGGCGATCAGGACGACGTCGCGGCGCCTGAAGACACCTCGGGAGTCCGCAGCTACAACCTGGCCACGCAGGAGCGGATCGTCCGCGGCCGCATGCCGACGCTCGAGATCATCAACGAGCGTTTCGCCAGGTACCTGCGGGTCGGCCTGTTCAATTTCGTGCGCCGCAGCGCCGAGGTGTCGGTGGGGTCGGTGCGGGTCTCCAAGTACAGCGAATTCATCCGCAACCTGGTGGTCCCGACCAACCTCAACCTGATCCACATGAAGCCGCTGCGCGGCACCGCGCTGATGGTGTTCGACCCGGGCCTGGTGTTCCTGCTGGTGGACAACCTGTTCGGCGGCGACGGCCGCTTCCACACGCGCGTGGAAGGCCGCGACTTTACCCAGACCGAGCAGCGCATCATCATGCGCATCCTCGACATCGTGTTCGAGGCCTATGCCAAGTCGTGGGAACCGGTGTACCCGATCGAATTCGAGTACATCCGCTCCGAGATGAACACCCAGTTCGCGAATATCGCCACGCCGAACGAAGTGGTAGTATCGTCCACGTTCACCATCGAACTGGGTTCGGTGTCGGGCCAGATCCACTTCTGCATGCCGTATTCGACGATCGAGCCGATCCGCGACACGCTGACCTCCAGCCTGCAGGGCGAAGCCCTGGAAGTGGACAAGCGCTGGATCCGCCTGCTGACGCAGCAGATCCAGGTGGCGGAAGTCGAGCTGGTCGCCGTGCTCGGCCACGGCAAGGCGAATTTCGATGAAATCCTGAACATGAAGATCGGCGACGTGATCCCGATCCAGGTGCCGGAAACCATCGAGGCCACCGTCGACGGCGTCCCCGTGATGGAAGTCAGCTATGGCGTCCTGAACGGCCAGTACGCGCTGAAAGTCGAAAAGCTGATGGCCAACAGCGAAACCTTCAATAAATAACCGAACACAGAACATCGTAGACGCAGGAGAACGACATGTCCGATACCCAAGACGACCAGGACGCACTCGACGACGATTGGGGCGCCGCGATTGCCGAGCAGGCCGCTGCCGAAGCCGCCGCGCTGGCCTCCCAGCAGCAGACGGCCAGCGCCGCCGTGTTCAAGGATTTCTCGAACAAGGGCCCGCGCCCCGACACCCCGAACGACATCGACTTCATCCTGGACATCCCGGTCCAGCTGACGGTGGAACTGGGCCGCACCAAGATCGCCATCAAGAACCTGCTGCAGCTGGCACAGGGCTCGGTGGTGGAGCTGGACGGCCTGGCCGGCGAACCGATGGACGTGCTGGTCAACGGCTGCCTGATCGCCCAGGGCGAGGTGGTGGTCGTGAACGACAAGTTCGGTATCCGCCTCACCGACATCATCACGCCTTCCGAGCGTATCCGAAAACTGAATAAATGACGACGACCGCGCGCCTGCTGGCCCTTTTATCCCTGTCCTTGGCACTGGGCGCCTGCGCGGTGCGCCAGGCCGGCGCGGCGGACAGCGGGCAGGCGCCGGTACAGGCGGGTGGCGCCGCGGCGTCTTCGCCTGCCGCTGCTGCCCCTGCTGCGCCCGCTGCAGCATCCCCCTCCGCCGCTGCGCCCTCTTCCCCTGCTTCGACCCCGGCCGCCCAGCCGCGCAGCGAGACGCCGGCCGCCGCGACGCCGGCCGCGCCGCATACGCGCGTCACCGCCGCCGCCGAGCGCCCTGCTGCGCCGGCCCAAGCGGGCGCGCCGCTGACCAGCACCCCGGTGCAGGAAACGCCTGCGCCCCAGCCGGCGCCCGCCACGGCCGCCGCACCTGCTGCGCCGGCTACGCCGGCCGCTCCCGCGGCGATGCCCGGCACCATGCCGCCGCCCGCCGCCGGTCCGGTCACGATGCCGGCCGGGTCGACGACCGGCAGCCTGCTGCAGACCCTGTTCGCACTGGTCGCGGTGCTGGCGGTGCTGGCTGGGCTGGCCTGGTTCCTCAAGCGCTACGGTCCCAAGGCCGGCGCCAGCGGCGCCAACCTGCGCATCGTCGGCTCGCTCAGCCTGGGCGGGCGCGAACGCCTGCTGGTGGTCGAAGTCGGCAGCCAGTGGATCGTGGTCGGCGCCTCGCCCGGCCGCGTCAACGCGCTGGCGACGATGCCCAGGCAGGACGGCGCGGACGGCGCGGCGCCTGCCGCTACCCTGGCCACCCATGGACCGGCCGCAAACAGCTTTGCCGACTGGCTGAAGCAGACCATCGACAAGCGCAAGTGAGCAAGTGAGCAACCGAGCAATGAGCAAACGAAGAATCCTGCTGGCGGCGGGCTTGCTGGCGGTGCCGCTGGTACTGTCCGCAACGGCAATCGCAGCACCGAGCATCCCCGCCTTCACCACCAGCACCGCCCCGGGCGGCGGCACCGCCTATTCGCTGCCGGTGCAGACGCTGATCCTGATGACGGCGCTGACCTTCATCCCGGCCGCGCTCCTGATGATGACCAGCTTTACTCGCATCATCATCGTGCTGTCGCTGCTGCGCCAGGCGCTCGGCACCCAGACCGCGCCGCCGAACCAGGTGATGGTCGGGCTGGCGCTGTTCCTGACGCTGTTCGTGATGGGTCCCACTTTCGACCGCATCTACACCGAAGCCTACGTGCCGCTGCAGGAAAACCGCATCCAGATGGAAGAGGCGATGAACAAGGGTGCGGCGCCGCTGAAAGCCTTCATGCTGAAGCAGACGCGCCAGTCCGACCTGGCCCTGTTCGTGAAGATCTCGCGCACGCCCGCGCTGCAGGGTCCGGAAGACGTGCCGCTGCGGGTGCTGGTCCCGGCCTTCATCACCAGCGAACTGAAGACGGCGTTCCAGATCGGCTTCGCCATCTTCATCCCCTTCCTGATCATCGACATGGTGGTGGCGTCGGTGCTGATGTCGATGGGTATGATGATGATGTCGCCGGCGGTGATCTCGCTGCCGTTCAAGCTGATGCTGTTCGTGCTGGTCGACGGCTGGCAGCTGTTGCTGGGCTCCTTGTCTCAAAGTTTTTATTAGGGGAACGCATGACACCCGAAAGCGTCATCGCAATGGGCCGCACGGCCATGCAAGTCACCCTGATGGTGGCGGCGCCGCTATTGCTGGTGGCCCTGATCGTCGGCCTGGTCATCAGCATCTTCCAGGCCGCGACCCAGATCAACGAGCAGACCCTGTCCTTCATCCCGAAGCTGGTCGCCGTGTTCGTGACCCTGGTGCTCGCCGGTCCCTGGATGATCACCATCATGACCGACTACATGCGGACCATTTTCACCGGCATCCCGCAGATGATCGGATAAAGCACCGTGCTGTCGTTCACATGATCAGTTTCACCACGGCCGAACTGTATGCCTGGATCGGGGGCCTGCTGTGGCCCCTGACGCGCATTCTCGGCCTGGTCGCGGCGGCGCCGGTGTTCGGCAATACCGGCGTGCCGATGCTGATCAAGACCACGCTCGGCGTGACCCTGGCCGCCATCGTCGCCCCCACCCTGCCGCCGGTGCCGATCGTCGACCCGACTTCCTGGGCCGGGATCCTGATCCTGGGGCAGGAACTGCTGATCGGGGCGGCGATGGGCTTCGCCATGCGCCTGGTGTTCGCCGCCGTCGAATTCGCCGGCGAAGTCGCCAGCTCGAGCATGGGCCTGGGCTTCGCCACCTTCTTCGACCCGACCTCCGCCGGCCGCTCGTCGGCCATCAGCCAGTTCCTGGCGCTGGTCGCGACCATGGCCTTCCTCGCCGTGAACGCCCACCTGGTGCTGGTCGAGGCGCTGGTCGAGAGCTTCTTCACGCTGCCGATCTCCACCACCCCGATGTCGATCGGCGCGCCGCTCGAGATGGTGCGCTGGGGCAGCCGCATCTTTTCCGCCGGCCTGCAGCTGTCGATGCCGATCGTGGCCGCGCTCCTGATCACCAACATCGCCCTCGCCATCCTGACGCGCGCGGCGCCGCAGCTGAACCTGTTCGGCATCGGCTTTCCGATCACGCTGGGGGCCGGGTTCCTGGTCATCAGCCTGACCTTGCCTTATCTGGGCACGCCCTTGCAGAACCTGTTCAACCAGGGGATCGAGGCGGGACGCCGGATTCCGCGGGTGGGTGCGGAGAGGACTGGGCAGCCGGCGCCTGCGATAACGGCGCCTGGGCCGGCGCCGGCGCCAGCGCTGCGCTGACGCTCTTCGATTCAGTTACCCGCAAAACCGTCGCCCCTGCGCAGGCAGGGGCCCAAGTTTTTAGCGCTATCGTCGGCGCGTGCAACTTGGGCCCCTGCCTTCGCAGGGGCGACGTGCTACGGCTGCAGGCCACTATTCTTGCCTGCGGCATCCAATCAAGAGATGTAATTAAACAGCGACAAACTCGACATCGTCTTGAACGACAGCTGCGCCGCCTGCAACGTGGTCTGCTGCTGCGAATACAGCGAGATCGCCTTCACCATGTCCAGGTCCTGCAAACCGGACAGCGTGGCCTGGTACTGGGTGTCGAGGTCGGAGCCGGTGCTGTCGAGGGAATCGAGTTCCTTCATGCGCGCGCCGACCGAGGCCTGCACGGTGAGCACGTTGTCGAGCGCGTTCTGCATGTTGGCGCCGGCCGTGGCCAGGCCGTTGGCCAGCGCGGCCTTGCCGGTCGAGCCGGTGTCCGGGGTGCGCAGGGTCTTGATCAGGTCGGTGACCGTGGTGAACACCGACTGCTTCTCGCTCGGCTTGACGGTGAAGCTGTCGCCGTTGGCCGGGGCGCCCTTGACGTCGAAGGCAATGCCGTCGAAATTGATCGAGGCGCCGGCCGTGTACGGCTGGTCCTGCAGCACGTTGGCGACCGGCGAGACCGAGTTGTCGACCACCGAGTAGGTGGTGACGGCCGGGGTGCCGCTTACCGCGAAGTTGACTGCGTAGTCGTGGCCGGTGAGCTTGCTGCGGTCGGTTACGGCGCCCGGCGAGACGATGCCGGCGCCGGTATTGGTGGCCGCAGCCTGGGTCTGGAAGGTGCCGTTGCCGGTGCCGATGGCGTCGAAGATGGCGCTGCCGCTTTCGCTGATCGCCATCTTGCGCGTGGAGCCCACCTGCAGCGTGCGCTGGCCCTGGTCGCCCTGGTAAGTAGCGCCGGTCGGGGTCTGCGAATACGGCTGGGTGGTCGAGGCATAGCCCGAGAACAGGTAGCCGCCGACGCCGTTCGAGGTGTTGGCCAGGCCGACCAGGTCGCTCAGGCGCCCCTCCAGCTCGGTGGCCAGGGCGGCGCGGTCGCTCTGCGAATAGCCGCCGTTGCCGGCGGTGACGATCAGCGACTGGATGTCCGTGATCTGGCCGCTGACATCGCTCAGCGACTTGTCGACCAGCGACAGCGACGCATTCGCCGTGCTGCGGTTGGTCCCGAACTGCGTGTTCATCGACTGCGACTGGGTCAGCTCGAGCGCGCGCGCCGAAGCGATCGGGTCGTCGGCCGCGGTCAGCATGCGCTTGTTGGTCGACAGCTGGTTCTGGGTCTTCGCCATCTGGCTCTGCAGCGTGTTGAGCTGGCTGGTGCCGGATTCGTAGATCGAGTTGGTGCTGATACGCAGGGACATGGCGGGTATCCTGATTAGTTACCGATTTGCAGCAGCGCGTTGAAGATCGTATCGGCGATCTGCATCACCTTGCCGGACGCCTGGTAGGCCTGCTGGTACTTCAGCAGGTTGGCCGCCTCTTCGTCGAGGTTCACGCCCGACACGTTGTCGGCGGCGCCCTTGGCCACGGTCAGCTGGGCGTCGGCGGCGCTGGCGTTCACCTGCACCTCGCGGGTCTTGTTGCCGACCGTGCTGACCAGGTTGGCGTAGGCCGACTGGTAGGTCGCCTTGCCGCCGTCGAGGATGTTCTTCGATTGCAGGTCGCCCAGCAGGCCGGCGTTGCGGGTGTCGCCGGTGGCGCTGCTCGGCGCAATCTTGAAGGTGTCGCCGTTGCCCGGCGCGCCGTTCAGGGTGAAACTCATGCCGCCCGCCGTGTAGCTGGCGCCGTCCTGGAACGGCACCGTGCTGCCTGCCGCGTACGAGGTGGTCACGCCGCCCACGGTCATCTTGACGGCCTGGCCCGACGGGAAACCGGACAGGGTGCCGCCGGCGCCGGCGCCGTTGCTGGCATAGCCGATCGTCAGCGGCGCCGTCAGGGGCGCCGCCAGGTAGTCCTTGTCGACCTTGCCGGCGCTGATCTTGCCGCTGCCGGTGTTGGTCAGCGGGACGCTGGTCGCGATCGGGGCCGCGGCCGCGATCTGCGACTGGTCGGTCAGCAGCAGCTTGAAGTTGGCGGCGCCGTTGATGGTCGGGCGCACCAGGAAATTGTCGCCGGCGTCGGCCTTGCCGGTGATCGCGAAGTCGAGGCCGTCGATGGCCTGCGGCGCCGTCTGCGGATACGGGTTGATGACGGTCTTCTGGTTGTCCGACAGGCGGGTCACGTTGTAGTTGCTGCCGTCGAAGTCGATCTTGTAGTCGCTGGTGGTCAGCTTGGTGGCGTCGCTGACGGTGGCCGTGATCGCCGTGGTGCTGGTGATGTTGTTGTGGACGTTCTTGGTCACCTCGGCCGGGGCCACCGCGAACACGTCGCCGCCCGGGTTGCCGTTGGCGTCGACGCCCAGGTGGTGCTGGTCGTTGAAGGTCTTGGCCAGCGCGATGGCGACGCGGCCCAGCGCATTCTGGGCGCTGTCGAGCGACTTGGTGCGGAATTCCAGCACGCCGCCGAGGGCGCCGCCGGTCAGGGTGGAATCGGCCAGCGGGGTGACCTTGTTGCCGGTGACGTAGCCGACGGTGATGCGGGTCTGGTCGGTCGGCGACGCGGCGGCGGCGAGCTGGAACGCCTCCGCGCCCACCACCAGCGGCTGGCCGCTGCCGATCGACACCGTCAGGCTGTTGTTATCGCCCGGCATGACGGTGGCCTTGACCTGCTTGTTCAGGTCCATGATCAGCTGGTCGCGCTTGTCGAGCAGGTCGTTCGGCAGGTTCAGGTTGTCGCCGGCGGCCAGCTTGCCGATCTGGTCGTTCAGGTCGGCGATCTGGCTGGCATAGGTGTTGATCTGGGCGACGCCGCTGGTGACTTCGGTGTTGACGCCGTTGCGGATCTGTTCCAGCCGGTTGTTCAGCCCGCGGAAGGACGAGGCCAGCGTGTCGGCCGAGGTCAGCAGCGAACCGCGCGAGGGTACGCCGCCAAGGTCGCCGGTCAGGTTCTGCACCGAGGCGAAGAAATCCTGCAGCGACGGGGTCAGGCCGGAGGTGCTGTCGGCCAGCAGGTTGTCGATCTGGGTGACCTGGGCTTCGTACGACTGCAGGCCACTGCTCGAGGCCTGGGCGGTGCGCACCTGGGCGTTCAGGAACTCGTCCGAATAGCGCTTGACCTGGGCGATCTGGGTGCCGGTGCCGATGTAGCCGTTGTTGCCCCCCATCGCGATCGACGTTTCCTGCACCACCACCTGGCGGCTGTAGCCGGCCACGTTGGCGTTGGTGATGTTGTGGCCCGTGGTCGCGAGCGCCGCCTGGGCGGCGAACAGGCCGGATTTGCCGATGCTGAGGAGGGACATGGATTAACTCTCTATCTTTACGTCGTTGACGGCAAAATCCGCCAAAACTTTACGTTCAGGCCAGCGAATGCTTGATGATGCGCGACAGCTTGGCCGCGTACTGGGGGTCGGTGGCATAGCCAGCGCGCTGCAGTCCATGGGCGAAGGTGGTGGCGTCGCCGCCGTGGTTCAGCACTTTTTCGTAGCGCGGGTTATTGCTGAGCATCTTGGCGTAATCCTTGAAGGCGTCCGCGTGGCTGTCGTAGGCACGGAACTTCTCGACGCGCTGGTGCGGCTTGCCGTTAACGTATTCGGTGGTGACGGCGCTGGCAACCTTGCCTTTCCAGCCAGGACCGGCCTTGATGCCGAACAGGTTGTTGCTCGAGCTGCCATCCTGGTTGCGGATCACGCGCCGGCCCCAGCCGGTTTCCAGCGCGGCCTGGCCCATCATGAACTTGGCCGGCACGCCGGTCGCCGCTTCGGCTTCCTGGGCCGCGTCGGCCATCTTGTCCTGGAACGCGCGCACGTGGGCCGGCTTGCCGGCATTCGTGCTGCTGGCGGCGCTGCCGACGGCGGAAGCCGCGCCGGTGGCCGGGCGGTCGGTCGACAGCGTGTCGGCCGAGCGGCCGCTGCGCAGGGCTTCCAGGCTGCTCATGATGTTATCGACATTGCCGCTGGCCGCGGGCGCGCCGCCGCCAGCGCCCTGTCCGGCACCAATGGCGAGCGCCTGCTGGTCCAGTTGCTGGGTCAGTGCCGCCTGGCCCTGGGCCTGGCTGTTCAGCTGGCGCACCAGCACGTCGGCCAGGCCGACGCCGCGCTTGGCCAGCTTCTGGCTCATCTGCTGGTCGAGCATCGAGGTGAAGGTCTTGGTCTCCTGGCTGTCCATCGGCCCGTCCTGGGGCGTGGCGGCGCGCATGCTCTTCATCATCATGTTGATGAACATGGATTCGAACTGCGTCGCCGCGCCCTTCAGGGCTTCGGGCGAGCCGGTCTTGGCCGACTGTTTGAGGTCGCCGAGGCCCTTGGTATCGAGTGCGAACTTGCCGGACAGGTCTTGGGTGGAACCGAGCATGGAGGCCGTATCCTTCTTCTACTTAATTAGATGATCTCGAGTTCGGCGCGCAGCGAGCCTGCGGCCTTGAGTGCCTGCAGGATCGCCAGCAGGTCTTGCGGGGTCGCGCCGATCGCGTTCATGGCTTTCACCACTTCGGCCAGCGAGGCGCCGCCGTTCAGCATGATGACCTTGCCGGCATCCTTCTTCACCGCTACCTGCGGGTTCTGGGTGATCGCGGTGGCGCCGCGCGAACCGGCGGGGGGCTGGCTGACTTGCGTATCGGCGCCGATCGACACCGACAGGTTGCCGTGCGAGATCGCGCAGGTGTCCAGCGTCACCGTGCGGTTCATCACGATCGAACCGGTGCGCGCGTTCAGGATCACCTTGGCCGCGGCTTCGGACGGCTTGACGTCCATGTTTTCCAGGATGCCGAGGAAGGCCACGCGCTGGTCGCTCGACGACGGCACGCGCACGCGGATCACGCGGCCATCGAGCGCGGTGGCGATGCCGGGGCCGAACTTGTCGTTGACCGCCTCGACCACGCGGCTGGCGGTGGCGAAGTCGGTGGTATTCAGTTCCAGCTTGACCTGGCTGTCGGCGCCCAGGTTGGAGGCGACCGCGCGTTCCACGGTGGCGCCGGCCGAGATGCGGCCGACCGCCAGCTGGTTGACCTGGGTCGAGGCGCCGCCGCCCGATGCGCCGGCGCCGCCGACCAGCACGTTGCCCTGGGCCATGGCATACACCTGGCCGTCGGCGCCGTGCAGCGGCGTCATGATCAGGGTGCCGCCGCGCAGGCTTTTGGCGTTACCCATCGACGACACCGTGATGTCCAGGGTCTGGCCCGGCTGGGCGAAGGCCGGCAGCGAGGTGGTGACCATCACGGCCGCCACGTTCTTCAGCTGCAGCTGGGTGCCCTGCGGCAGGCTGACGCCCTTCTGCTGCAGCATCGCGGCGATCGACTGCACGGTGAACGGGGTCTGGGTGGTCTGGTCGCCGGTACCGTCCAGGCCGACCACGATGCCGTAGCCGGACAGCTGGTTTTGACGGACGCCGCCGATGCTGGCGAGGTCTTTCAGGCGTTCGGCGTGGGCCGGGGTCGACAGCACGGGGCCCAGCAGGGCAGCGACAACGGCGATCAGTTTCAGGTTCAGGCGCATAAGAATGTCTTGTCTTGTATCAAACCGGGGTCAGAGCCCGAATTTTGGAAATATCTGCTTGGATCTTGCCAAAAATCGTATCAAACCGGGGTCAGAGCCCGAATTTTGGAAATATCTGCTTGGATCTTGCCAAAAATCGGGCTCTGACCCCGGTGCTTAAAATGGCAGCATCGATTGGAAGAAACGCGACATCATCGAGGTCATCTCGGCCTTGTCGATCTGGCTGTTGGTGCGGTACTCGACGCGCGCATCGGCCACCAGGGTCGACTGTACGATGTTGCCGGCCTGGATGCTGTCCGGATTCACCATGCCCGAGAAGCGGATGAACTCGACGCCCTTGTTCATCGCGATCTGCTTCTCGCCGACCACCACCAGGTTGCCGTTCGAGAGCACTTCCGAGACCGTCACGCCGATCGTGCCGGTAAACGCGTTCGAGGCGGTCTGGGTGTCGCCGTCGGCGTACTTGGTCGCGCCGCTGGTGCTGACGCTGGCGCCGATCTTGCTCGCCAGCGGGCCCGGCACGCCGAAACTGGCGCTGCCCGACTTGTTGCCGGTGCTGGCGCCGCTCTTGTTGGCGGCGGTCTTCTCGATGATGTTGACCGTCAGGATGTCGCCGATGTGGCGCGCGCGGCGGTCTTCGAACATCGGGCGGAAGGTATTCGTGTTGTAGATCGCGCCTTCGCTCGGGGTGCCGGCGTCGGCCAGCATCGGACGCACGCTGGTCGGGCCCTTGACGATCGAGGTCGGGGTGGCGGCGCAGCCGGCCAGCAGCAGCGCGGCGGCGAATGCGAACAGATTTTTCATCACAGTTGCGCCAGTTTCTGCAGCATCTGGTCAGAGGTGGTGATCGCCTTGCTATTGATCTCGTAGGCGCGCTGGGTCTCGATCATGTTGACCATTTCCTCGACCACGTTGACGTTCGAGGTCTCGACGAAGCCCTGCATGATGTAGCCGCTGCCGTTGGTGCCCGGCACGTTGGCCTGGGCGGTGCCCGAGGCGCTGGTCTCGACGTACAGGTTCTCGCCGCGCGACTCGAGGCCGGCCGGGTTGATGAAGTTCGAGACTTGCAGCGCGCCAATCTGGGTAGTGGCGGTGGTGCCCGGCGTGGTCACGGACACGGTGCCATCGCGGCCGACGGTGACCGACACCGCATTGTTCGGCACCGTGATCGGCGGCTGGATGACGTAGCCGCTGGACGTAACCAGCTGGCCCTGGTTATCGGTCTGGAAGGAACCGTCGCGGGTGTAGGCCTGGGAACCGTCCGGCAGCAGCACCGAGAAGAAGCCGTCGCCGTTGATCATGACGTCCTTGGCGTTGCCGGTCTGCTGCGGATTGCCCTGGGTGTGGATGCGCTCGGTGGCGACGGTGCGCACACCGGTACCGATCTGCAGGCCCGACGGCAGCTGGGTCTGCTGCGAGGATTGGGCGCCGGGCTGGCGCACGTTCTGGTACAGCAGGTCCTCGAACACGGCACGCGACTTCTTGAAGCCGTTGGTGCTGACGTTGGCGAGGTTGTTGCTGATGACGTCGAGGTTGGTCTGCTGGGCTTCGAGGCCGGTTTTGGCGATATGCAGCGAACGGATCATGGTGTTCTCCTAACGGTAACGAGAACATCCCGTCACCCACCATGAAATTATGTCCCAGCGGCAATCAATTCAAAGCAAGGATCTGGGCGGCTTTCGCCGCGTTATTCTCGGCGTTCTTCAATAGGCTCATCTGTGTCTCGAAGGAACGTGCCAGACTGATCATGTTCACCATCGAGTCCACTGCCGACACGTTGGAGCCCTCGAGCGCGCCGCCGACCAGGCCCACCGCCGGGTCGGACGGGGCGCTGCTGCCGTCCTTGAGGCGGAACAGGCCATCGTCGCCGCGCACCAGGTCGGCATCGTTCGGACTCACCAGCTTGATGCGGCCGAGCACGGTCGAGGTGGCCGGCACGGTCGTGGTCGACAGTGCGGAAATGCTGCCGTCGCGGCCCACCGACACCCGGGAATCGGGCGGAATCGTGATCGGGCCGTTCTCGCCGGCGATGCTCAAGCCGTTCGCCGTCTGCAGGATGCCGTTGGCGCTGACTTCGAGCGCCCCGTTGCGCGTGTACGACTCGCTGCCGTCCGCCATCTGCACCGCGATCCAGCCCTTCCCTTTCACCGCGACGTCGAGATCGCGCCCGGTGGCCTGCAGCGCGCCGGCCGAAAAATCGCTGCCGACCGTGTTGTCGACCACGAAGGCGCGCGTCGGCAAGCCCTCGCTCTGGACCGGCACCGCCCGGAAACTGTCGAGCTGGGCACGGAAACCCGTGGTGCTGACGTTGGCCAGGTTGTTCGACGTGGTGGCCTGCTGCTCCAGGATATGCTTGGTGCCGCTGGCAACTGTGTAGATTAAGCGATCCATTTTTGTTTCCTAAAGTTGACTGGACACCACCGAGGCCCGCGAATCTTCACCGTCGCCCCTGCGAAGGCAGGGGTCCAAGTTGGAGGCGAATCGTTAGCGCAAACAGAACTTGGGTCCCTGCCTTCGCAGGGACGACGTTGGTGAGGGTGCGACGGATTAAACCTTGCCGCTATCTATTAACGCAGGTTCACCAGCGTCTGCAGCACCGAATCCTGGGTCTTGATGGTCTGCGCATTCGCCTGGTACACACGCTGGGCCGTGATCATGTTGACCAGTTCCGCGGTCAGGTCGACGTTCGAGCTTTCCGTGGCCGAGGATTGCAGCACGCCCATGCTGCCGGTATCGGGCGCGCCGACCACCGGGTTTCCGGACGACGAGGTCTCGGCCCAGGCGTTGTTGCCAAGCGGCTCGAGGCCGTTCGGGTTGGTGAAGTTGGCGAGCACGATCTGGCCCAGCGGCTTGGTCTGGCCGTTGCTGTACTGGCCCAGCAGGATGCCGTCCTGGCCGGCCGAGAAGCGCTGCAGGTGGCCGGCAGTGTAGCCGTCCTGGGTGGTTTTCTTTTCGCTGGTGTCGGCGCCGTACTGGGTGCTGCCGTTGAAGCCGAGCTTGATCGGGATGGTTTCGCGGGCGCCGGTGGCCGGGTAGACCGGGAAGTTCAGGGTCAGCGGCAGCGTCTGCGGGGCCATCAGCGAGGCCGACAGCGCGCCGTTCGAGTCGAAGCGCAGCGTGCCGACCGGGACCGACGGCACCTGGACCGCGGCGGCGATGTCGGCATCGACCTTTTCCGGGGTATAGCCCGGCGTGTTGCCGGCGCTGGTGGCGGCGGCGCGGATGGCGTCGAGGGTGGCCTGGCTGGCGCCGGCCGCGGTGGCGGCGGCGACCACCGCGTCGGCGGACTTGCCGGCGTAGTCGGCCAGCGCGCTGCTGACGGCGGCGGCACTGGCAGGCACCGCCTTGGTGGCGGCGGTCCAGCCGGCGCGCGCGGCGACCGCGGTGGCATCCGTCTGGCTGGCGCCGGCGACGTCGGTGTTGGTCATTTCGGTGCCGTCGCTGCCGGCGTACACGTCCCAGCTGCCGGTTTCGGCGTTCTTGACGTAGTACATCGACATCACGTGGGCATTGCCCAGGGTGTCATAGACGTCGATCGGGACCTGCTTGTTGTAGGTGGTCGGGTCGGTCGCGCTGAACGGGAAGTTGGCCGGCGGGCTTTCGCGCGAATCGAGGTTGATCGAGGTGTCGACCTTGGTGGTGGCGACCGGCTTGATGTCGGCGGTGTTGATCTGCAGCGGCTGCGGGGTGCCGGCCAGGATCTGGCCGCCGTTGCCGACGCCGTAGCCGGTCAGGTTGGCGCCCTGGGGGGTCACGATGAAACCGTTCTTGTCGAGCGAGAACTGGCCGTTGCGGGTGTACTGGGTCAGGCCCGAGCTCTGGGTGCGGAAGAAGCCGGCGCCGTTGATGGCGATGTCGAGCGGGTTGTTCGAGGTCTCGATGTTACCCTGGGTGAACTGCTGGGCGATACCGGCCACGGCCACGCCGATACCGGCCTGGTTGCCGCCGGCGCCGTTCAGCGAACGCGCATAGACGTCGGCGAATTCGGTGGTCGAGCCCTTGAAGCCGACCGTGCTCGAGTTGGCGATGTTGTTACCGATGACGTCCAGCGATTTGGCGGCGCCGTTCAAGCCGCTCAGGCCCTGTTGGAAAGACATGCTTTACTCCTGAATATTCGTATGAAATAGGACGATTGGATGCAAGCTTGCCGCTTACAGGACTTGCTTGACGTCGGCCATGGTGACCGCGCCCTTCGAAGGCAGGTTCAGCTTGACGCCATCGGTACCGCCGGTGGTCACGCTGGCAACGCTGTCGAACTGCAGGCCCTTGACGCCGGTCAGGGGCTGGCCGCCGGCGGTCGCCGTCACCGTGAATTTGTAGCTGCCGTCGGCCAGCGTCACCGGCTTGCCGTTGCTGTCCAGGCTGGAGGCATCCGGCACGCCGTCCCAGGCCAGCGGCATGATGCCCGCCTTTTGCGCGCCCAGGTCCATGGTCTGCACCGTGTTGCCTTTGCTGTCGGTAATCACCACCTGCACGGCGTCGGCATCGGTGCCGAGTTCCACGCCGAGGATGCCCTTGCTGCTGGACAGCGCCACGCCATCGCCTTCGACCAGCACGCCATGGCCGATCAGGTTGGTCGCCGAAATCGATTCCGAGCTCTGGTAGCTGGCCTTCAGCGATTCCAGCGTGTCGTTCAGCTTGTTCACGCCGGTGACGGTCTGCAGCTGGGCCAGCTGGCTGGTCATCTGCGAATTGTCCATCGGGTTCATCGGATCCTGGTTCTGCAGCTGGGTCACCAGCAGGGTCATGAACTTGTCGGTGTCGGCCTTGACGCTGTCGGTGCCGGCCGCACCGGCCTTCTGCGTGTTCATGGTCGACATCAGGTTGTTGATGGTCGTCGGGGAGCCGGTGGTGGAATTTACGGTAGCCATGGAAAGAGGGATAAGTGAGGGATTACTGGCCGATGGTCAGGGTTTTCAACAGCATGGTCTTGGCTGCGTTCATGGTTTCGACGTTGTTCTGGTAGGAACGCGACGCCGACAGCATGTTGACCATCTCGTCGACCACGTTCACGTTGGGCATCGATACATAGCCCTTGTCGTCTGCCAGCGGATTCTTGGGGTCGTACATCTGCTTTAGCGGCGACGGGTCCTCGACCACTTCGCGCACCTTGACGGCGGTAGCGCCGGCGGCAACCGGCACCGCCTCGAACACGACCTGCTTGGCGCGGTAGGCTTCGCCGCTGGCGCTGGTCGCACTGTCGGCGTTGGCCAGGTTGCTGGCGGTGGTGTTCAGGCGCTGCGACTGGGCCGTCATCGCCGAGCCGGCGACGTTGAAGACATTAAAGAGCGACATTACTGGCCTCCCTGGATCGCCGCCATCAGGTCGCGGATCTGGTGGTTGATCATGCTGATGCCGGCCTCGTAGCGCAGGCCGTTGTCGGCGAACTGGGTGCGTTCGGTATCCATCTCGACCGTGTTGCCGTCGACCGCGCCCTGGGTCACGCTGCGGTACAGGACCGGGGTGCCGTCCGCCAGCGTCTTGCCGTCTGCCGCGGCGCCGATGTGGGCGGCATTCGTGGTTGCCAGCGGACTGGCGGCGCTACCGCCGGCGCGGGCAACGGCGCCCTGCAGCGCGCTCGAAAAGTCGATGTCGCGTGCTTTATAGTTGGGCGTGTCCGCGTTGGCGATGTTCGACGCCAGCAATTCCTGGCGCTGGGCACGCAGGCTCAGCGCGGTTTCGTTGAAACGCAGATAGTCGTCGAGTTTGCCGATCATGTGAGACTCCTTGGATTACCGTAGAGCAATTTTGCTTGAACAGGATGGATCATACGGACCTATCCGCTCTTTCAATCGGGCAATAAGGGGTCCCAAAACCGGGCTATTCCGAGTTTCACTGTGGAATCAACCGGCCTAAGATGGCAGCCTTGAAGAAATCCACTTGTCCCTGGATCCCATGAAACGCATTCTTATTAGTGTTGCGCTGGTGCTGGTGTCCCAGCTGGCCCAGGCCCAGCAGGCGCAAACGCCGGCAGGCCGCCAGAACCTGGCCGCCCTGCGCACGGTCGCCGAACAGTTCCTGAAGACCGAGACCGCCGGCCTGCCCGGCGAGGTGAGCGTCAAGGTCGGCGCGATCGACCCGCGCACCGCGCTGGCCGCCTGCCCGGCCCCGGAAGCCTTCCTGCAGCCGGGCGCGCGCGCCTGGGGCAAGACCACGGTCGGCATCCGCTGCAGCGCACCGTCGACCTGGACCCTCTTCGTTCAGGCCCAGGTCAACGTCAAGGCCGAGTACGTGGCGGCCGCGCTGCCGCTGGCGCAGGGCCAAGCGATCGAACAGGGCCAGCTGGTGTTGGTGAAAGGCGACATCGCCGCCATGCCGAACGGTATCGTCACCGACATGGCACAGGCGATCGGGCGCACCCCGACGGTCTCGCTGGCGGCCGGCACGCCGCTGCGCCTGGACAGCCTGCGCAGCCGACCGGTAGTGCAGCAGGGCCAGGCGGTACGGCTGGTGTCGAACGGCAGCGGTTTTTCGGTGTCGGGCGAAGGCAAGGCGATCGGCAATGCCGGCGAAGGCCAGGTGGTGCAGGTGCGCACGGCGGGCGGTTCGGTGGTCAGCGGTACGGCAAAAGCCGGGGGCATGGTCGAAGTGGCATTTTGATCCGATTTCCAGCGCGCCTAAAGTTTTCGGCAGACCTTCCGATAACGACAGCAGATCCCGGACGTTCGGCTCCGACCTGTGAAGGATGATGCTGTGAAAATCAACGATACACTCAAAGGCAATGCAGGCATTCCGGCCCCCACCACGCCGGCCACGAATGCCAGGACCAGCGACACCGCGGCAGCGGCCACGGGCGCAACCGGCGCTGCCGCCACCGAGACCGTGCGCCTGTCTTCGCAGGGCCAGGCGCTGGCGGCGGCCGGCAGTGCAAACCAGGTGTTCGACACCAAGAAAGTAGAACGCATCAAGGCGGCCATCGCGGATGGCCATTTCCAAGTGAACTCGGAGAAAGTGGCGGACGGCCTGCTGGAAACGGTGCGCGGCCTGCTGCACTCCCGCAAACAATAGCTCATTTTCTAAATTTACTTATGGCCATCGCATCACCAAGCGCTACCCTGCGCGACGAACAGCAACTGATCGCTTCCATCGTGGAAGTCATGAAACAGGAACAGCAGCTGCTGGTCAGTGCGGATGCCGATGGCCTCGCCACCCTCACCCCCGAAAAACTGAAGCTGGCACAGCAGCTGGGCGCACGTTCGCTGCTGCGCCACAAGGCGCTGGCCGCCGCCGGTTTCGCGGCCGGCGAAGCCGGCATGGAACCCTGGCTGGCCGTCGGCGGCAACGGCGGCGCGCGTGCCGACTGGGATCGCCTGCTGGACCTGACGCGCCAGGCCAAGGAACTGAACCGGGTGAACGGCATGCTGCTCAACAAGCAGCTGGCGAACACGACCGGCGTGCTGAATGCCCTGCGCGGCAACAGCGGTGCCGGTACCGGCGGCGTGTATGGAGCCAGCGGGCAGACGCTGGCGGCCGGGCCGTCGCGCAGGTTCGTGGTCGGCTAATCCCGATAATTCGGATTCTGGTTGAACGCGTGGACGGCAGAGCCGTCCACCCTACCTGCTGATTCACCGGATTCGCGATCAATCACACGATGGCTGGACGCGTGGACGGCAGAGCCGTCCACCTTACCGGTAGCGTATTCGGGCCGTAGGGTGGACGGGTTCCCCGTCCACGCGTTCAAGGCTCGCAGGATTCATTAAATATTATTTCAACAGTGCCTGCGAGCTGAAATAATCTTCCGCCATCAGGGTTT
>Ga0308168_1000289_pt1 | contig 71138 bp, 65 predicted proteins | sample PhyCR2_FD_202133 | JGI IMG/M metagenome (GOLD analysis project Ga0308168, IMG submission 202133) | Phyllosphere microbial communities from UC Gill Tract Community Farm, Albany, California, United States - DLSLRC.R2 | ecosystem: Host-associated > Plants > Phyllosphere > Unclassified | place: USA...
CCGCGAAGAGCAGTGCGAAGAGAATCGCTTTTTTTTCGACTGCCTGGCCGTGTGCGTTAACGTAAAGCCAGCGCCGGAAAAGCGCGAATTCTGGGGATGGTGGATGGAAATGGAAGCCGAAGCATCACGCTTCACCTATAGCTACCAGTTTGGCCTGTTCGATAAAGACGGGCACTGGCAGGCGGTGGCGATTAAGGATCCTGAAGTGGTCCAGCGCCTGGAGCATACCCTGCGTGAATTCCACGAGAAGGCCCGTGCGCTGCTGACGACGTTCGATCTGAAACTCGAGCCTGCTGATGATTTCACCAACGAGCCGGTAAAGCTGACCGCTTAACGTCCGACGTGAAAAACAGACAATAAAAAAACCCGGCCATCCAGCGCCGGGTTTTTTATTTTGCTCAATCAGAACTGGTAGGTCATACCGAGAGCAACGATATCATCGCTGCTCACGCCCAGTTTATTATCGTCGTCAATCTGGTTGATTTTATAATCAACAAACGCGGACATATTTTTGTTGAAATAGTAGGTCGCGCCAACGTCGATATATTTCACGATATCTTCATCACCGATGCCTTCAATATCCTTGCCTTTAGACTGGACATAACCCAGGGACGGGCGAAGACCAAAGTCAAACTGATATTGCGCCACGGCTTCGAAGTTCTGAGCTTTATTCGCGAAGCCGCCGGAGATTGGCGTCATATTACGCGTTTCGGTGTACATGGTTGCCAGGTAAAGGTTGTTGGCGTCATATTTCAGACCGGTGCCCCAGGCTTCCGCTTTTTCACCTTCGCCACGTGCCAGCAGGTTTTGGGCGTTGGTGCGGTCAGAGTTGGTGTAGGCACCGCTGATGGCGAAGTCGCTGCCGCCAAAATCATAGGTCAGAGAGGTACCGAAACCGTCGCCGTTCTGTTTCTTCGCTTCGCGGCCTTCGTTTTTACCCTGATATTGCAGGGTCAGGTCCAGGCCATCGATGGCGCCGAAGAAGTCGGAGTTACGGTAGGTTGCCAGGCCGCTGGCGCGTTTGGTCATGAAGTTATCGGTCTGCGCGGAAGAGTCACCGCCGAATTCCGGGAACATATCGGTCCAGGCTTCAACGTCGTACAGCGCGCCGAGGTTACGACCGTAGTCGAATGAACCGAAGTCTTTCAGCTTAATACCGGCAAAAGCCAGACGGGTTTTCTGCGTCGCGTCGCTTTCGGCTTTGTTACCGGAGAATTCAGCTTCCCAACGGCCATAACCCGTCAGCTGTTCGTTAATCTGGGTTTCGCCTTTAAAACCGAAACGCACATAAGTCTGGTCACCATCTTTGGCATCATCATCGCTGAGATAATGCATGGCTTTTACTTTTCCGTACACGTCCAGTTTATTGCCGTTTTTATTAAATACTTCGGCTGCCTGTACAGATGAAGTTGCTACAACGCCCATTACCACTAATGCCAGAGTACTCTTTTTCATTTTCAATCCTGGTTTCTTATAAACGCGCTAATATTCGCTGAACAGTCAGCTCATGCTTATGTTCCGTGAAAAAACAGGAAGGGTTTTAACTTTATGAAATGAACGTTTTATGACAATTCCAGAATAAGTTTAAAAAAGCGTGTTTTTTTATTTCAGTAATAAAAGTGTCAAAGTTTGCCGCTACGCTTCCTGATCCCGCGCAACAAAGTCGCGGCCTTTGTGTTAAGGCGGTTGGCAACGGGCCCCAGTCCTGATAAAAAGTCTGATTGATATCATTTCCCCTATTGTTGAACGGCAGAGAATCATGAGTGACAGCCAGACGCTGGTGGTAAAACTCGGTACCAGTGTGTTAACAGGCGGATCGCGCCGCCTTAATCGCGCCCACATTGTCGAACTGGTACGCCAGTGCGCACAGCTGCATGCCGCAGGGCACCGTATTGTAATTGTGACCTCCGGGGCGATCGCCGCCGGACGTGAGCACCTGGGCTACCCCGAACTCCCCGCCACCATCGCCTCCAAGCAGCTGCTGGCGGCGGTGGGGCAGAGCCGCCTGATTCAACTCTGGGAACAGCTGTTCTCTATCTACGGCATCCACGTCGGGCAGATGCTGCTGACCCGCGCCGATATGGAAGACCGCGAGCGTTTCCTCAACGCCCGCGATACCCTACGCGCGCTGCTGGATAACAACATCGTGCCGGTCATTAACGAGAACGATGCGGTCGCCACTGCCGAAATTAAGGTTGGCGACAACGATAACCTCTCGGCGCTGGCCGCGATTCTGGCGGGCGCCGATAAGCTGCTGCTGCTCACCGATCAACAGGGGCTGTTTACCGCCGACCCGCGCACCAACCCGCAGGCTGAACTGATCACCGATGTGAAAGGCATCGACGATGCGCTGCGCGCCATTGCAGGCGACAGCGTGTCGGGTCTCGGCACCGGGGGAATGGGCACCAAGCTGCAGGCCGCCGACGTGGCGTGCCGGGCGGGTATCGACACTATTATCGCCGCCGGCAGCCGTCCGGGGGTGATTGGCGATGTGATGGAAGGCATTTCGGTTGGAACCCGTTTCCACGCCGAAGCCACGCCGCTGGAGAACCGCAAACGCTGGATTTTCGGCGCACCGCCTGCCGGGGAGATTACCGTTGACGAAGGTGCCACCGCCGCGATTCTGGAACGAGGCAGCTCATTGCTTCCAAAAGGAATTAAAAACGTGACAGGCAACTTCTCCCGTGGTGAAGTGATCCGTATCTGTAATCTGGAAGGGCGCGACATTGCCCACGGCGTCTGCCGCTACAACAGCGACGCGCTGCGCCGTATTGCAGGCCACCATTCACAGCAGATCGATGCCATTCTCGGCTATGAGTATGGCCCGGTTGCTGTCCATCGCGACGATATGATCACCCGTTAAGGAGCAGGACATGCTGGAACAAATGGGCGCCGCTGCCAAAGCCGCCTCGTACAAACTGGCGCTCCTTTCCAGCCGCGAGAAAAACCGCGTGCTGGAAAAAATCGCAGAGTATCTGGAAGCCCAGTCTCACGAGATTTTGCTCGCCAACGAGCAGGATCTATTAGAAGCCCGCCGCAACGGTTTGAGCGACGCCATGCTCGATCGCCTGGCCTTAAACCCCGCGCGCCTGAAAAGCATTGCCGACGACGTGCGTCAGGTGTGCAGCCTGGCCGATCCGGTCGGGCAGGTGATCGACGGCGGACTGCTGGACAGCGGCCTGCGCATCGAGCGTCGCCGCGTGCCGCTTGGCGTAATCGGGGTGATCTACGAAGCGCGCCCGAACGTGACCGTTGATGTCGCCTCCCTGTGCCTGAAAACCGGCAACGCCGCGATCCTGCGCGGCGGGAAAGAGACCTGGCGCACCAACGCCGCCACGGTGAAAGTGATCCAGCAGGCGCTGGAAGAGTGCGGCCTGCCCGCCGGTGCGGTACAGGCAATTGAAAGCCCGGATCGTGCGCTGGTTAACGAGATGCTGCGGATGGACAAATACATCGACATGCTAATCCCGCGCGGCGGGGCAGGGCTGCACAAGCTGTGCCGCGAGCAGTCGACGATCCCGGTGATCACCGGCGGCATCGGCGTATGCCATATCGTTGTCGATGAGACTGCCGAAATCGAACCGGCCCTGAAGATCATCGTCAACGCCAAAACCCAGCGCCCGAGTACCTGTAACACGGTGGAGACGCTGCTGGTGCATCAGGCTATCGCTGACCGCTTCCTGCCTGCCTTAAGCCAGCAGATGGCACAAAGCGGCGTCACCCTGCACGCCGATGCCAACGCGCTAGCTCAGCTGAAAGACGGCCCGGCGAAGGTTGAGGAAGTGAAAGCTGAACAGTACGACGACGAGTTCCTGTCGCTGGATCTGAATGTGAAAGTGGTTGCCGACCTGGACGACGCCATCGCCCATATCCGCGCCCACGGTACCCAGCACTCGGACGCGATCCTTACCCGCACCCTGAGCAACGCCAACCGCTTTGTGAACGAAGTGGATTCGTCTGCCGTGTATGTGAACGCCTCCACCCGCTTCACCGACGGCGGCCAGTTTGGCCTCGGCGCAGAAGTGGCGGTCAGCACCCAGAAGCTGCACGCGCGCGGCCCGATGGGGCTGGAAGCGCTGACCACCTACAAGTGGGTCGGCTTTGGTGACGATACCATCCGGACATAATCCCCTACGCGGGCGGCCTCTGCTGCCCGCGCTATCCTTGTGAATTCTGCTCTATCCGTTCCTGCGCCGCCGAGTCCAGGGCGGCGATTTGCTCCTGCAATGCCGCCAGGCTGAGCGGCCTGCTGATTAAATAGCCCTGGGTTTCATCGCACTTCATCATCATCAGCTTCTGCAGCTGCCCTTCGGTTTCCACCCCTTCTGCCGTAATAGTCAGCGAGAAGGCTTTGCCCAGGCCGATAATATTCTCGACGATGGTATTGGCGCTGTCGCTTTCCGGCATGCCGTCGATAAAGGATTTATCCAGCTTGATGCCATCGAACGGGAAATTGCGCAGATAGCTCAGGGAGGAGTAGCCGGTGCCGAAATCGTCCATCAGCAGCTTCACGCCCAGTTTCTTCAGCGCCAGCATAATTTCGAGGCTGTTTTCAGGGTTCCACAGGGTGGCATTTTCGGTAATTTCGATCTCCAGCCGGGCCGGATCTAACTGCGACGCCTGCAGCGCATCCCGGATGCGGTCCACCACCTGCCAGGACTGGAACTCGACGGCAGAGATATTCACTGAGACAGAGAGGCCGTGCAGCGTCTGCTGCGCGTCCCGACAGGCGGTTTTCAGCACCCAGTCGCTGAGCGGAATAATCAGCCCGGTCTCTTCGGCCAGCGAAATAAACTGATCCGGCATGATCAGGCCAAGCTCGGGGTGATCCCAGCGGATGAGCGCCTCCACGGCGATGATCCGCGACGAGTCATGGCCGTAGCGCGGTTGGTAGACCAGACGGAACTGCTCTTTTTTGATCCCGTCGCGCAGGCTCTCTTCCATCTCCCGGCGCTGCACCATCTGCTCGGCCATCTCAGGCATATAGAACACCCACCTGTTGCGCCCGGTGCTTTTGGCTTTGTACAGCGCGATGTCCGAGAAACGCAGGAGCTCGCCCGCATCGACGGCATCATGCGGCGCCATGGCGATCCCGATACTGGCCCCGATCACGATCTCATTCCCGTTGATCAGGAAGGGGCGCGTCAGCTCGGCAATAATACGTTCGCACAGGGTATCAATGTAGCGCCGGTCATGAATGTCGGAGATCACCAGAATAAACTCGTCGCCACCCTGGCGCGCCACCAGATCGTAATCGCGAATGCAGTGCCGGAGCCTGGCTGAGACCTCATGCAGCACGGTATCCCCGGCGCCGTGACCGAACAGATCGTTGACCGGCTTAAACTTATCGAGATCGAGGCTGAGCATCGCCAGCGGATGCGCCTGGGTGGGCTGTGCCTGTAGCTTGCCCTCTAGGAACTCGCGCATCCGCACCCGGTTGGGCAGCCCGGTGAGTTCGTCATGACGGGAGAGATACTCCACGCGGGCCTGGGCCTCGACCTCCAGGGTGACATCCGTGGCGGTGCCGCGGTAGCCGGTGATTCCCTCCGGGGTGATAACCGGTTTGATCGCAATATGGCAGTAGCGCTGGTGGCCCATCGCGGAGAGATAGCGGCAGTGCAGCAGGCGGCGATGGCCCGTCTGGCCGGGCTGGGTGATCCACTCCGCCAGCGACTGATTGTCTGCGGCCATAAAATCGCTGAGCGAGCGACCGATCCAGGCCGATATGCTGTGCCCGGTAATGCCGGGAAAACGCTCGGAAAGCCAGGTAAAACGCAGCTCTGGATCGGTCTCCCAGATCCAGTCCGTGGTGGCCTCGGCGACGTCACGAAAACGGCGTTCGCTGGCGGTGAGCGCAAGACGGTTCTGCGCCAGCAGGTAGGTGTTTTCATCATACATCCGCGCCTTTTTCAGCGCGTTGCGCCCCAGCATCAGGCCGGGGATCGCGGTAAAGAGCGCCAGCAGGACCAGCAGCGGCAGGATATAGCGCAGCAGCTCCCGCCCCGGGTTCTCGCTTTTCCACTCAAAAGTGATTTGCTGGCCATCAATGGGGAGCGTTGCCACCCCGCGTCGCCCTGCCAGCTTCGGGGCACCCTTGTGCTGCACGCGGGTCTGGGCGATGCCGTACTCTTCCCCCAGCGCGACGAGCTTACGGTCATCCAGCACATCAACAAAGACCAGCACCGAGGCCGGGCCGGGAGCAACCTGGATACTTGAGTCGTCACCCGTTGTGATACGTGCCGCGGCCACCAGCGCCGGATGGCCGTCCTTCATCACCACCGTACTGGAAAGAGGGATAGCGTCCGGTTTGTTTATTTTCTGAATCAACTCGGGCAGGGGGTCGTCTCCCAGCCAGGATTGCAGAGAGCCTGTCACCAGCTTGCCGTCAATTACGCTGTAACGAGTCTGCCCGCTGCCATCCAGCACGAACACCCCTTCGTACTCAAAATCGCGCCACAGCGTGCCACCCATATTCTGCCGGGTATAGGCCCAGTCGGTATCGACCCTCGGATGAAGATGCTGGTAGGCTTCGCCCCACCAGGCATAGTCTTTGATATGGGTGGTGAGCGTATCCACGCGGTTATGGATCGCCTTTTCCAGCAGCATGGCGCTGTGCTTATCGCTTTCCTGATTGATGTTTTGCACGATCGTCAGCAGCGCGATAATGGCGATGATAAACAGCCCTGACAGCATGGCAACCATCAGCAGCAGGGCACGTTTGACAAAGGTCGCCGTTCTTTTCGGCTCCAGATCCGTACCGGACATGTCATCGGTGACAAAAAATTTATGCATTATTGACCCACTCTCTCAGGCATTTCTGTGTTCCAATCTAATGAATATCGACCTGTTCTGGCGGGGCTTGATTTCAAAAAGGTAAATTTGAAGATAGCCGATCGTGAAGGGAAGAAGTGAGACGTGGTCGCTGGCGTGGGCAAATTGCCGCAAAATATGACGAGTATGCGTTATGGAAGAACGAAAGATGGGGGTTAACCCTTTATTGTGTATGGTTTTTGCGCGTGTTGCTGTAAAAATCAACGACTAAAAGGTGAGGGGTTGACGGGGTGGACGCTTTTTCTTACCCTTTTACACCGTAGTCCCTCTCCTGAAAGCCGATATAGCTCAGTTGGTAGAGCAGCGCATTCGTAATGCGAAGGTCGTAGGTTCGACTCCTATTATCGGCACCACTCAGCATCTCTCGACGTCTGCTCAAGTTCACCAACGTCAGGCTTATCACTACTTTATAAGCCCAGGGCATTATTTACATTTTGAAAATCATATCGGTGCAGGAAAAAATAAGCGCCCGACCAGAGCAGTAGCCGGGCTTGGCGAAATAAACCGGGACGTTACAGGCCCAGCTCCGATAACCCTGGATGATCGTCCGGACGACGCCCCAGCGGCCAGTGGTACTTGCGCTCGCTTTCCTTGATGGGCATATCATTAATACACGCGAAACGACGTTGCATCAGACCATCTTCCCCAAATTCCCAATTCTCGTTGCCGTAGGAACGGAACCAGTTACCTGAATCATCGCGCCACTCGTAGGCATATCGGACCGCAATGCGGTTGCCACCAAATGCCCACAATTCTTTAATAAGACGGTACTCAAGTTCCTTTTTCCATTTGCGCTCAAGGAATCCTTTGGCTTCTTCGCGATTATTGGCAAATTCTGCGCGGTTACGCCATTTGGTATCCAGAGAATAGGCTAGCGAGACCTTTTCAGCATCGCGGCTGTTCCAGCCATCTTCAGCAAGCCTTACTTTTTCAATCGCTGATTCAAGAGTAAACGGCGGAAGCGGTGGACGAATTTGTGCATCAGACATGGTAAAGACTCCTGTAAATTTGGGTAGATCGGTATGATCCTGCTTTACGAAACTCAGACATAAACTCCTCCACTGTTATTTGATGGTTCAGCATTGTCTATTAGCACTGGCATTCATTTTCAGAGGGGGCGTGGTGTCTATAAATTGATGGTAGAACGATCGTTCTACCTCGTCAATATAATTTTTATGAAAATAGTTAAAAAACAAAAAACATCTCGATAAAGCTTTTAAGATGCTGATTGATAAGGTTTTGGTGAGATACAGAATAGCGGTAGGGGTAAGAGGGAGGAAAAAATGAATACGATATCTATCGTTAAGTGTGGAGTAACGATAATAAAAACAGATGCAGGGTATTAATATTCCAGAGCGCATTGGGGAATTAAATTAATCACATATGTGTCAAAGCCTCCAGTAATACTGGATACTAAGTGAGTATTTTATCTCTGGAATTCAGGTCTCTGTTATGAGACCTGTTTTAGTAACAGCTGAGCAATATCTTTGGCATCATCTGCGGCGCTGTAATCGCCCATAACACGTGACATGGTGATGGCACCTTCAATCAATAACAGCAACTGCCTTGCCAGGGATGAGGCGTGCTCAATATTCAACTGTCCGGTAAGTTCAAGGGCATAATCCAGTATTTTCTGTTTATGCAGTCTGGCAATCTGGCGAACGGGATCGGCACTGTCACCCACTTCCCCCGCGGTATTGATAAATGCGCAACCGCAGTAGCCCTCTGACTCAAACCATTCTTTGAGCACGGTGAACATATTCAGGATGCGTTCCTGCGGCGTATCCGCTTTGTCGCACTCAGTCCTGAACCATTCCATCCAGCGAACATCTCGTGCGTTCAGCGCTGCTGCCGCCACTTCGTCTTTGTTGGCGAAATAGCGATAAATACTTTTGCGCGCCACACCTGAAGTCTTTACAAGCAGATCCATACCGGTGGCATGAATACCGTTCTGGTAAATGAGTTGTTCAGCGGTCGCGAGAATTTTTTCTCGGGTATCAGTCGTGTTTTTGTTCATGGATTAATGGTAGAACGATCGTTCTCCTCGGTCAAGTGCGCGTCAACACTCTTTTTGACCAGATGAGTTAATGAGATGAGGACGGTCAGCCTGAACGCGTCATCTCACAAACACCAGGCGACCAGCATTGCTATGAACCCTTTCTGTTGCGGTAGGCCGCCACTTTCATGCGATTACCGCACGTCGCCATACTGCACCAGCGGCGGCGATGCGATTTGCTCAAATCATGAAAAAGTAAAATACAGTTATGTGCTTCACACTGTCTCACGTATTCAAACTTGTCGTCCGTGACCAGTTTCACCAGGGCATCAGCAACGGGCCAGAGCAGGCCTGCAGAGCTATGCGCGTCGGAACAGACATCGACACGGTATCGCTGTGAATTTTCATCCCATTGCAGCCCGATCTCGGGACGTCCGGCTTGCAGTACCTTGTTAATCACCGTCAGGTTAGCCGCAGCGGATTTCATCGCGGCGTGGACCACTGCTCTGGCGGCATCGCGCAGCTGACGGGCTTCAACCAGTAAGTCATCGGGTGCCTCAGTGCCTTTCGGCACCAGGCCCGCCGTTTCCAGCCAGTCGATGACGCTGAGATTGTCTGCAAAACAATCATGCCGCTCATCACCTGTCCCATATTCACTGTTAATAAAATCCAGTGCGAGGTTATCGGCCAGGAAGGGAGGCTGAGAGGAAGGTTGTTTGAATTCCATAATTACCCGTAACTCATAAAATGATTTTTACAGGTTACCAAATTCGTGTGTAACCTTCAAATAATCACTTTAACGGTTACAGAGGGTTTGTCATGATCACTTCCACAACAGATAACGTATCTGCCTCGCCAGCTACGCAGATCCATTACCGCTATCAACAGTCAGGCGATGTTAACGTTTTCTACCGGGAAGCAGGCGATCCGGCAGCACCTGTATTGCTGATGCTTCACGGCTTCGCGGGCTCATCATTTATGTTTCGTGACCTTATTGCCCAACTGGCCGATCGGTATCATCTCATCGCGCCAGATTTGCCGGCCTTTGGTTTTACCGAGGCGCCAGCACGAGGTGAATATGCGTATACCTTTGACCAGCTTGCTAAGACCATTGGGCAGTTTGTCGAAGCGCTCAATCTCGATAGCTATGCTCTGATGGTCCACGACTATGGGGCACCTGTCGGATGGCGTCTGGCGTTAGCTCATCCGCAGCGCGTGACAGCCCTTATTTCCCAGAATGGCAATGCCTACGAAGAGGGCCTGGGAGAAGCCTGGACGCCTATCCAGAAATACTGGCGCGATCCCACTTCTGAAAACCGACGTTTGCTGAGTGAATTCCCGACGCCAGCTTCAATCAAATGGCAGTATCTGGAAGGCGTTGCCGATCAGAGTCTGGTTTCACCTGATGGTTATACGCTTGAAGGGATGCAGGTATTACGGCCGGGTAATGCGGAGATACAGCTGGATCTGTTACTGGATTATGCCTCTAACGTGAAGATGTACCCTCTGTTTCAGCACTATTTCCGCCAGTATCAGCCTCCGTTATTAGCCGTATGGGGAAAAAACGATCCGTTTTTCATGGCGGCGGGAGCAGAAGCCTGGAAACGTGATCTGCCTGAAGCTGAAATACGCTTTTATGACACCGGCCACTTCGCACTTGAAACGCATGCTAAAGAGATAGGTGTCGACGTGCGTGATTTTCTTGACCGGCATGTCCGCCAGTCAAGTTAACGGGCTTTCCGTTGATGTATTAAAGGCCAATCAGATTGAAATTGAATTCTACTACCCTGGATAAGGGTAGTTAAAACCGTCTCGGTCAGGAACGTCGGAGGTTACGTACCGTATTTCCTGCGCTGTCCGTAAATCTGCCAGCGTATCGATATCAAACGTAACCCCATAATCCGCCAGCGAAAGGTCCAGAACATTCCCCTGGCTGCGCGCAAGCATGACTATCTCCCTTGCGCCCCTGTCTCCACTTAACCCCAGCAAAGCCTCGCCATATTCCCGCCGGAACCCCACCGGGTGCCCTGCCTGTTGCTGATAGTAAGGAACCACAACCCCTTTCTCCCTAAGCCCTTCAGCAACACTCAGTAAAGAGGCTGGTTGGATCAACGGCAGATCCGCAGGCAAAATCAACCACCCCGACGCCCCGGCTGTAGACTGGACCCCCAGTGAAATCGACTCGCCCATACCCCGCGTGCCGCCCTCAGGCCTGACGAGATGCCACGGAAGTGCCGCAGCTTCCACCGCCTGAATGACATGTGCCAGCACGGTTTTCCCGCCCAGCAGCGCCTCCAGCTTATGGGTTTTGCCCCCCGAGGCCAGAAAGCGTTCACCGCGTCCGGCGGCGAGAATAAGCACAACCGGCGAGGACATTAATTTTCGTCCTGACGCAGGCGCGCTGCGGCCACGTCTGCCAGAACGGACAGCGCCAGGGTGCGCGCATCCCGGGCTTTTGGGAAGATGCCGATCGGGGCCTTGATGCGGTCGATCTCTTCCTCCCGCCAGCCCAGCTCGCTGAGCTTTTGCCGCCGCTGCATGTGGGTTCGCTGGCTGCCCAGCGCGCCGATGTAAAACGGTTTCGCATCGCGTGCCGCCTGCAGGACGGGCAGCTCCCGGTGAAGATCGTGCCACAGCAGGATCACCGCCGTGTCAGCATCAATCTGCGAAGCAGGGATACCGGAGCAGGGGTCGAAGTGGCAGATGTCATACCCGGCGGCTGCCGCAAGTTCAGCCGTCGCCTGCGCTTCGATGGAACCGCCGTGGATCAGCACCCGCACGCAGGGATGGAAACCAATCTCGATACTCTGGTTATGCCAGCCGGTGAGGGTTGGCGCAGGCAGGAAGGTGAGCGTCTGCGTCTTTGGCGTGTAGCGCAACCCGGCAGGCTGGCGTTGCTCAAGGCGGTTCAGCACCGCCAGCAGCGGCTGCGCCGAACGCAGCTTATGAATCGACAGCGTGATCCCACCCCCGCAGGGGAGAACAATGTCGAACCAGGGCGAGCCCTGACCGTAACGCACCTCGCGATCCTCTCCTGTCGCGATGACATCCAGCGCCTCAAAGGCTGCCGCCGCTTCGACGCAGCCCCCGGAAACGAAGCCACAGTACTGGCCATCCTCATGCACCACCATCTGCGCCCCCAGGGAGCGCGCCGCGCCGCCGCGTATCTCCGTCAGCATCACCAGCGCCGCCTCCTGGCCGGACATCAGGGTCTCTACCGCGAAGCGCAATATCTCCCGGCTGTCGTCGGTCAGAAACGCCCGTTCCGGCGTCCGGCGCAGATCGTCTGCCAGATTAAAAAGTTGGGGCATCGCTCCTCCTTAAACCACGTCCGGCAGGTTGCTGAGCAGCTTATCGAGGGTAATGGGATAGTCCCGCACGCGTACCCCCGTCGCGTTATAGACCGCATTGGCAATGGCCGCGCCGACGCCGCACAAGCCCAGCTCGCCGACACCTTTGGCTTTCATCGGAGAGGAGATCGGGTCGGTGTCATCGAGGAAAATCACCTTCTGCTCGGGAATATCGGCGTGGACCGGGACTTCATACCCGGCCATATCGTGATTGACGAAATAGCCCAGACGGGTATCCACCGCCAGCTCTTCCATCAATGCCGCGCCCAGACCCATGGTCATCGCGCCAATCACCTGGCTGCGGGCGGTCTTCGGGTTAAGGATGCGTCCGGCCGCGCACACCGCGAGCATCCGGCGCACCCGCACCTCTCCGGTCACGCTATCCACGCCCACCTCGATAAAGTGTCCGGCAAAGGTCGACTGCTGATACTGCTTATCAAGATCGCCGAACTCGATACCGTCTTCGGCGGTCAGCGTGCCGTTGGCGGCGGCCTCGGCAATGTCCGCGCTGCGGGTGTCATTAGCGATCTTGCCGTCGCTGAACTGCGCCTGGGCGGGATCAAACCCCAGCTTCATGGCAATGGTTTCGCGTAGCTTCACGCAGGCGGCGTAGACCCCCGAGGTGGAGGTGTTCGCGCCCCACTGACCACCAGAACCGGCGGAGACCGGGAAGCTGGAATCACCGAGGTGAACCGTCACTTTCTCCAGCGGCACGCCCAGCATCTCCGCCGCCGTCTGGGCGATGATGGTGTAGCTTCCGGTGCCGATGTCGGTCATGTCGGTTTCGACCGTCACGTTTCCGGCCGCGTCCAGATGCACCCGGGCGGCGGATTTTTCTAACAGGTTATTGCGAAAACCGGCCGCCATGCCGATGCCCACCAGCCAGCGGCCGTCGCGAACCTGTCCGGGCGTGGCGTTGCGCTGTTTCCAGCCGAACTCCTCGGCCCCGGTACGCAGGCACTCGATAAGCTGACGGCGTGAAAAAGGCCGGCTGGGATCGGCCGGATCGACCTGGGTATCATTGAGGATGCGAAATTCAACCGGATCGACGCCCGCTTTTTCCGCCATCTCGTCGATAGCGATCTCCAGCGCCATCAGACCCGGCGCTTCGCCGGGCGCGCGCATGGCGTTGCCTTCAGGCAGATCCAGTTTTGCCAGCCGCAGGCCGGTATGACGATTTGCGCCCGCGTAGAGCAGCTCCGTCTGCTGAACCGCCGTCTCCGGCGTGCCGCCGGGAAGGTTGCCGGACCAGCTATCGTGCGCAATGGCGATGATTTTCCCGTCGCTGTCAGTTCCGATGCGGATATGTTGAAGGGTGGCCGGGCGGTGGGTGGTGTTATTGGGGATCGTCGGACGCGACAGCATCACCTTAACCGGGCGCTTCACGGCGCGGGCGGCCAGCGCGGCCAGCAGGGCATCGCTTCGCAGGAACAGCTTGCCGCCAAAACCGCCGCCGATATACGGGGAGATAACGCGCACATTCTCCTGCGGGATCTTAAGGGTCTCCGCCAGGTCGGTACGGCACCAGGCCACCATCTGGTTGGAGGTCCAGAGGGTCACCTTGTCGCCCTCCCAGGCGGCCATCGAGGCATGGGGCTCCATCGCCATATGGCTCTGGTCGGGGGTGGTGTAGGTAGCATCCAGCTTCACCGCGGCGGCGGAAAAGGCGGATTCGAAATCACCGGTGTTTTTATCCGGCGTATCCTCGGGCGGCTGGTTGACGGATGGTTTTTCATCCTCCAGCGAGTACGATCCCTTTTCACGCCGGTAGCTCACCTGCACCAGTGACGCTGCCGCCCGGGCCTGCTCAAAGGTCTCTGCCACCACCAGCGCCACGGCCTGATGGTAGTGCTCTATCTTCGGGCCGCCCAGCAGCGTGGCGGTGTTTCTTTCGCCTTTGCCGAGTTCGCCCGCGTTACTGGCGGCGATCACCGTTAACACGCCCGGTGCGTTTTTCGCGGCCTGCGTGTCGATGGTGATGATCTCACCTTTGGCGATGGCCGAGCCGACAACATAGCCATAGGCCGCGTTGGGCGCGATGTCATGCCACTCGTAGGCGTAGTGCGCCATGCCGGTAGTTTTTAAGGGGCCGTCGATACGATCCCGGGGCTGACCGACCACCGTTAAGCGATCGATCGGGTTTTCGCCTGCTGGTTTATCGAATTTCATACCACAGCCCTCGCTTCTGTCAGCACGGAGGCAAGCGTTCGCTTCGCCAGGGTTAATTTGAACGCGTTTTCAGGCGTCGGGTGAGCGTCGGCAAACAGCGCGTCATAGACGGCCTGTGCCCCCTGGGGAAGCCGGGCATCGGCCTGCTCAACCCGCCAGGGCTTATGGGCCACGCCGCCCAGCGCCACGCGACCGCTGCCGTCTGGCTGAACAATCGCCGCGACCGAGACCAGCGCAAAGGCGTAGGAGGCGCGATCGCGGATTTTACGGTAGATATGCTGCCCACCCACCGGCGGCGGCAGGGTGACCGCGACGATCAGCTCCCCCGGCGTCAGGACGGTTTCAATATGGGGCGTTTTCCCCGGGGCGCGATAAAAGTCGGCCAGCGGGATGTTGCGTGCCTTGCCGTCGGCGGAAATGGTTTCCACCACCGCATCCAGCAGCCGCATGGCGACAGGCATATCGCCCGGATGCGTGGCAATACAGGCCTCGCTGCTGCCCACGACGGCGTGCTGACGGCTAAAACCTTCAAGCGCCGCGCAGCCGCTGCCGGGAAGGCGTTTATTGCAGGGCTGGTTGGTGTCGTAAAAATAGGGGCAGCGGGTACGCTGCAGCAGATTACCTGCCGTGGTGGCCTGGTTGCGCAGCTGCCCGGAGGCCCCGGCAAGCAGCGCCCGGGAAAGCACGGCATAGTCACGGCGCACGCGTTCATCGGCGGCCAGATCGGTGTTTCGCACCAGGGCGCCAAGGCGCAGGCCGCCCTCGTCGGTGGCGACAATCTTATCGAGGCCAAGACCGTTCACATCGATCAGATGGGTGGGTGTCTCAATCTCCAGCTTCATCAGATCGAGCAGATTGGTGCCACCGGCGATAAATTTTGCACCGCTTTTATCCCTCGCGCTGGCAGCCGCCTCGGCCGGGGTTTTTACCCGTTCATAGGTGAAGGCTTTCATGATTTAAGCTCCCCCGCGGCGTCTTCGATGGCGTCCAGAATGTTGGCGTACGCGCCGCAGCGACAGATGTTTCCGCTCATGCGTTCGCGGATTTCATTCGCCGTCATTTCCGGGGGGGAGACCAGATCGAGGGTAACGTGGCTGGGAATGCCCGCCTCAATCTCTTTCAGTACCGCGACAGAAGAGCAGATCTGCCCTGATGTGCAGTACCCGCACTGGAAACCATCGTGTTTGATAAATGCCGCCTGCATGGGGTGCAGATTGTCAGGCGTACCCAGCCCTTCGATAGTGGTGATTTCGGCATCCTGATGCATGACAGCCAGCGTCAGGCAGGCGTTAATCCGGCGGCCCTCCACCAGAACCGTACAGGCCCCGCACTGTCCGTGGTCACAGCCTTTTTTGGTGCCGGTAAGCTGCAAATTCTCACGCAGCGCATCCAGCAGGGTGGTGCGCGTATCGACCTCAAGTTGCTGACTTTTGCCGTTGACGCGCAGCGTCAGGGGCATCATCTCCGGCGGGGGCGTGACGGCGGGCTCGCCCTCGGCCAGTGCGCCACAGGGGTAAACCGCCGCAGTTGCCGCCGCTGCGGCACTGACTTTGATCAGATCCCGTCGGGACAGGCTGAAATCGTGTTGCTGTCCGTTTTCAGGATATTCGCCTTGGTTGCTCATGCCAGGCCTCCGGTATTTAAAGGGGGATAAAAAAGAAAGAGGGTGCGACTGTGTCGTCTGATTTTTAAACGTTAAGCATAGACGGCGATGGGAGCGGGATTATTCTTAAAACGTGAATGCTGTTATGAGGTAGTTTGATAAATGTACAGTGGGAAAGGGGAGGTGGCGGAGCCCGGGCCAGCTCATACGCCGGGCGGCGCTGCGCTTACCCGGCCTGCGAATGACTCATCTGCGCGTAAACTGCTGCTCGGTGATGGTGCTGCCCCACTGATCGCCTTGCCACTCTTTCGCTAATTCAAAACCGAATGACTCGTACAAACGTCTCGCCGCCGTCAGCTTATTAAAGGTCCACAGCTGCACCGCAGAAAACGCCCTTTCATCGCAAAATTTCATCGCTTCAGCAATCAGCTTTCTGCCCACGCCGCTGCCGCGACAGCCGTCGTCCAGGATAAACCAGCGCAAATGCGCCTCGTTGTTTCCCAGGTCTCCGCCATCAATAGCGACAGAGCCGACGATGCGCCCGTTCAGCATTGCCAGCCAGATTTGATTACAGGGGTTGTCCAGACGCCCTGAAAATTCCGCCAGGCCAGCGGCGACCTTACTCTCAAAGAAACTGCCGAAATTATGTTCGCGTGCATAAAAGCTGCCGTGCATTTCCGTTATGCGGCCAATCATGCCCGGGTGATAGCCAGAGACAATTTCGATGGCGCTCCTGGTGTTCAGGTCGGCATCATCGCGGCAGGCTTTCAGGGCGTGGGCATAGACGCTAAGACCCTGGGAAACGACGCGCTGCTGGCTGGCGTCCATTTTTTGCAGGGCTGAAATGACGCGTTCATTACCGTAGGCATTAATTTTCCGCACCGTTTCTCTGCCCTGTGTGCTAAGGCTCAGCTGCTTGAACCGTGCATCTTCCGTGGAGGGGGTTTCTTCCAGCTCACCGGATTTGACGAGTTTGGCGAGCATGCGGCTGACGCTGGATTTTTCCAGTCCCAGAACCTGCACTATCTGGGCTGCCGTCATTGAGCCCCGGGCCTCCAGTTCCAGCAGGGTATGCACAACCGAAGGGGAGTAGTCCGTTGCCGCCAGCGTGTGGTTCATGAACCCGAGTTCCCGCACCATCAGGCGCGACGAGATACGGATTTCTTCAACAATCGATGAATCAGCCATCATTAACCTTAACCTGTGAAACATAGTTGTACTATACAACCATGTTTCACAAGTGGCTGTCAATTAAGGCCAGAACCGCCACGCTGCCAGCAGCACCGCGACATTAAGTATCACGCTGACCATAAACCAGGTCTTAAACGGCTGTTTCTGGGTTTTATGACGAAACAGCTGCTGGCCAAGTATCGCCCCCGGCCAGCCACCCACAAATCCGCATATCAACAACGTGGCTTCAGGCACCCGGCGCCAGGCCTTGCGGGCCGCCATTTTATCCACGCCATAGATAACGAACGTCAGCACGCTGGCAAGTACAAACCAAACTGGCAAAGGGTGTGGCAGCGATGCACTGCCCGCAGCGGCGAGGGCCAGAAGAAAGTAACAGAGGTAATTGAGTTTCATAGGAGAGCAACGGCATGGGCGAAAACAGGGGAGGGCAATGATACGTGATTCTGGCGGAAGAGTAATCAGGCCTGGTCCGTTAACCGTTTTGCCAGGCAGATCGCCTCTTCACGCCCGACGTAAGGGCCATAGTTGTCTATCTGCGCATAGCCATGCTTAAGGTAAAACTGCACGGCGCGGGTGTTAATTTTTCGCGTCTCCAGCCACAGCTCGCGATAGCCCATCGTCCGCGCTGCCTCTTCAAGCCAGGCGAGCAGAGCCGCCCCCGTGCCGGGATAAGCCTGGGTAGAGAACATCCGTTTGAGTTCGGCGGTGGTGTCCGAGAGGGGACGCAACGCGCCGCAGCCGACGGGGTGATTGTTTTCATCTTTCGCGACGGCCCACAGGGCCCGCGCGCCTGAGACATCCTGAGGGTTAAAATGACTTTTGCCGCTGTCACCGGTAATCGCGGCCAGCTCTGCGGAGAGTTGCTCTATAAGTGCCTGCGAGTCGGCGGAGGTCGGGCTGGATTTTCCGATGGTTATCATTTTTATGATGTTGGTATGAGGTTCGGCTGCCAGTATAGGGCAGTGCGGTAACCGTGTTCATACGAAATACTTTTGAATACAAATATACCCAACCTGGGTATATAATGAGTCAGGGAACAGGATGAGGTGACGCAATGGAAGCGATTTTATTGAATTACCCGCGTTTGAACGATATCGCGCCGAGTACCTTTCCGATGACGCTTATCGTGAATTTCAGAATGTGCTGCTCGCTAACCCCACAGCCGGAGAGGTTATCAAGGACTCCGGAGGTTAAGAAAGGTTCGGTTTGTCGACGAACGCAGAGGGAAGGGTAAGCGCGGGGGAATTCGGGTTATTTATTACTGGTGGAAAACAGAGACAGAATTTTATTTGTTCACTTTATATGACAAAGACCAGGCAAGTGATTTAACGAAAGAGCAGCGCCAGACTTTGAGGCACGCTTTAGAGCGTATCAAGGGGGAATGATGAGTAGAGACATATTTTCAGAACTGATGGAAGGTATGGATGCCTTACAGGAGCATAAGGAAGGCAAACGGACGCTTCGTACGCACCACGTTGCTATCCGTAAGGAAACGGCTTTAACGCCTGATGAAATCAAAGAGATCCGTCGTGATTTGAATTTATCCCAGGCGCTTTTCGCGAGATATTTGCATACCGCAACCAGGACCTATCAGAACTGGGAACAAGGCCTGGCAAAACCTAATCGACAGGCGGCATTGCTGATCCGCATTGTACAAAAAAGCCCCCAGGCATTGTCATTGCTGGCGGCCATGAACTGATCCCCTTTACGCCAGCCTGGCTGGAACAGGCGTTCCGCTGGGCTGGCCCATCACCCCGCCTCCAGCCCCCCGAAACTGACAATCCTTGAGCGTCCCAGCTCCTTTGCCCGGTACAGCGCCACGTCGGCGGCGCGCAACAGGTTGTCGCTCTGGGCGTGCTGCGGATAGCTGGCAATGCCGATCGACACATCCACCGTGCCAATCTCCGCCAGCTCATACCGCAGCGCCAGGCTGTGCACGTTGGTATGGATATCGGAGGCACAGGCAAAGGCCGCCGTCTCGTCCGCCCCCGGTAGCAGGACCAGAAACTCCTCCCCGCCATAGCGGAATGTCATCCCCTTGTCGCTAACCGCACGCTGAACGATCGTCGCCACGCTTTTAATCACCAGATCGCCAGCATCGTGCCCAAATTTGTCGTTAATGGCTTTGAAATGGTCGATATCAATCATCAGGCAGCTTACCGGCTGACCGGTGTGCAATGCCTGGCTCATCTGGGTGCGCAGGGCATCCTCCAGATGATGACGATTGCGCAGGTTGGTCAGGGGATCGAACAAGGCTTTCTCCAGCAGGGCGTCGCGCAGGCGCTGGTTGGCCAGCGCCAGGCCGAGGGCTTCGGCCATCAGCTCCAGATAGGCGCGGGACGGGGCCATCGCCGGGGTGACGTTCTGGAACGAGAGCAGGCCGATGGTCTCACCCTGGGCAATCAGGGGGACGCAGAGCGCGTGGCTGGCGCAGGCGTCAGGCAGGTGATAGCAGAGGATATCCGGCTCGCCGGTCACCGGCGGATGACTCTGCCCACGACGCACCGCCCAGCACTGGTCCGGGTGGAAGGGCTCGGCCTCCCCCTGCGGATCCAGCCATCCCTCGGCGCAGTGCATCTGCCACGGATCCCGTTCGAGGAGCCAGAGCTGTCCGGGGATGCCCGGCGCAATGCCGGGCGCGAACAGCCGCGCCACGTTCAGGACATCTTCAACCGACTCGCAGCCCTGCAGCCGTTGAGTCATGCGTGCCAGCAGTTCACGTATCGCCCAGTCGGCATCACGCTCCTGCTCCAGCCGCTGTCGCACCAGGCCGTTTTCGCGGAAGATGCGGATCGCCTGCGCCATATCGCCAATCTCATCGATCTGGCGATAGTCCGGCGCTTCCACCGCATAGTCCTGCGAGGCCAGCCGGTTGACCACGTCGCTCAGGCGCACCACCGGGCGTAAGACCCGACGTTTGAGGATAAAACCAAGGACAAACAAGAACATCAGCGCGGTCAGGCCGACCATCACCTCGGAGAGGGTACGCAGCCCGCGGGATTTCACCGTGGCATCGTCAATGGCCGCGTCGGTACGCCGGTCCAGCATCTGACGAAAATGGTCGAGCTGATTCTGAACCTGCTCCAGCTCGTTCTCGTAACGCTCGCCATAAATTAGCGCGATGGCCTGGGGTTGCTCCCCACGCCCCACGCTGGCGATGGCGCTCTGCTGCTCATCCTGCAGGGCATCGGCCACCTGCAAACCCTCATGCAGCAGCGCCAGCTCATCCTCACTGGCACCCGCGTCTTTCAGCTTAAGCAGGCGATGCTCGATTCCGACCATCGCCACCGCTTTCTGACGATACTCATCTGCCACAGCCGGATCCTGTTTGACGACGTATAGCCGCGCCAGGTCGGAGAGCGCCCAGGCGTCGGTCTCCACCTCTTCAGTGAGCCGATCGAAGACGTAGCGCTGTTCAACGGCCTGCCGCTCGACGTTTTCGGCGCTGGAGGCCATCAACATGGCCACGCCGGAAGCGAGGGTCAGACAGACCGTGGCGCCGTATGCCCAGTTAGTGATTGTGGCGATACGCACGGCTTATTCCTTCTTCATAAATCAGGTGAATTTTTCCCTTCTTCGATAATCGCGTCGTCAATCTCTTCGACATTTCCGGCATGATCGCGACCCGAAAGCAGGTTCCAGCAGGCGATAAACAGGGCGGCAATTAACGGACCAATCACAAAGCCGTTGATACCGTAAATCTCCATCCCCCCGAGGGTAGTGATGAGGATGAGGTAGTCAGGCATTTTGGTGTCTTTACCCACCAGCAGCGGACGCAGAAGGTTATCCACCAGACCCACCACCAGCACAAAGAACCCGACGATAAACAGGCCCTGCCACAGCTGATGGGTGGCGAAGAGGAAAATGGCCGCCGGGACCCAGATGATGGCCGAGCCGACCGCCGGGATCAGCGACAGGAACGCCATCAGCGCACCCCACAAAATGCTGCCGTTGATGCCGACTATCCAGAAGGCGAGCCCGCCGAGAAAACCCTGCACCAGCGCGACCACGGCCGTGCCTTTTACCGTCGCTCTGGCGACACCGGCGAACTTGGCAAACAGATGCTGTTTGGCAAAATCCGACAGCGGCAGGCTGTCTAGGATCTGGCGCATCAGCCAGGGGCCATCTTTCAGCAGGAAGAACAGCAGATAGACCATCACGCCAAAGCTGATGGCGAAGCCAAAGGTACCTTTACCTATCAGGAACGCGCTGCCGGCAAGGTATTGTCCGCCTCTTAACGCGGCGTCAGAGAGCTTTTTCTGGATCTCCGTTGCGGTATCCAGATCGTGCTCGATCAACAGCGCGCGCAGCCAGCCGGGCAGGTGGGCGAACAGGCTCGCCACCACGGTGGAGAACTGGGTGTCGTTCTGCTGCAGGCGCGTGTAAACGATATTGAGTTCAAAGGCTAACGAAGAAAAGATCACCATCAGCGGAATAAAGACGATGAGGCAGATAAGCAGCACGCTCAGCAGCGACGCCAGCCCGTTGCGATCTCCCATTCGGATACGCAGCGCGTTTTTAACCGGGTAGAAAATTACTGCCAGGATCGCGGCCCACAGAATCGCCGAGAAGTAGGGCGACAACACATCAAAAAACGCCCAGGTAACGAGCAGGAGTATGAGAATGAAAAACCCTTTGGTCAGTCCGTTAAATCGCATTAGCTCATCCTTTTTTAATGAAACACTACGACTATAGAGTGTTTTGCGTAATTTAACATATTGCGGTTTGCTGCCGGGTGGCGGCTGCGTCTTACCCGGCCTACGTGGATTAGTAGGCCCGCCCAAGCGCAGCGCCGCCGGGCAACAGGCTGCGACTCTCTCTAAAGTTTAGTGAGGGAAAACAGATACCACTTTCGCCTGACCGACGGCATGACCGGCGCGGTACATGCTGTAAGTACCGGCTTGCAGGAGGTGTCCTATGGCATGGCGACCCTATCTTTATGTGATTTACACGGTGCGGCCCCGGCTGAGCGCCCGTCGCGCGCGTCTTCGTCTGGTGCATGGCTAGCAATTTGTTAACAATCGCGGTATAAAAACACCTTCTTTGGATGTTTAGATGTCCATACGTATAGAAGGTGATATGCAAACACAACAAAACGGGCAGCTACAGCGCACCATGAAGACCCGCCATCTGATCATGCTCTCCCTCGGCGGCGTGATTGGCACCGGGCTGTTTTTTAATACGGGATACATTATTTCAACCACCGGGGCGGCGGGGACGCTACTGGCCTATCTGATTGGCGCGCTGGTGGTCTGGCTGGTGATGCAGTGCCTCGGCGAGCTCTCCGTAGCAATGCCGGAGACCGGCGCTTTTCACGTCTACGCCGCGCGCTACCTTGGCCCGGCGACCGGCTACACCGTGGCGTGGCTCTACTGGCTCACCTGGACGGTGGCGTTGGGATCGAGCTTTACCGCCGCCGGATTCTGTATGCAGTACTGGTTCCCGCAGGTGCCGGTCTGGGTCTGGTGCGTGGTCTTCTGCGCGGTCATTTTTGCCCTCAACGTCATCTCGACCCGCTTCTTTGCCGAAGGGGAGTTCTGGTTCTCGCTGGTAAAGGTCATCACCATCATCGCCTTTATTATCCTCGGCGGGGCGGCGATCTTCGGCTTTATCCCGATGCAGGACGGTTCTCCCGCGCCTGGGCTGTCGAACATCACCGCCGAAGGCTGGTTCCCGCACGGCGGGCTGCCAATCCTGATGACTATGGTGGCGGTTAACTTTGCCTTCTCCGGCACCGAGCTGATCGGCATCGCGGCGGGTGAAACTGAGAACCCGCACAAGGTGATCCCTGTTGCCATCCGCACCACCATTGCCCGCCTGATCATCTTCTTTATCGGCACCGTCTTCGTGCTGGCGGCATTGATCCCGATGCAGCAGGCCGGGGTGGAGAAAAGCCCGTTCGTGCTGGTGTTTGAGAAGGTCGGTATTCCGTATGCCGCGGATATCGTTAACTTTGTGATTCTGACGGCGATCCTCTCGGCGGCTAACTCCGGGCTGTACGCCTCCGGGCGCATGCTGTGGTCGCTGTCGAACGAGAAAACCCTGCCGCGCTGCTTTGCCCGGGTGAACAAAAACGGCGTGCCGCTGACGGCGCTGTCGGTGTCGATGCTCGGCGGCGTGCTGGCGCTCTTCTCCAGCGTGATTGCTCCGGATACGGTGTTTGTCGCCCTGTCGGCCATTTCGGGCTTTGCGGTGGTGGCGGTGTGGATCAGCATCTGCGCCTCGCACTTTGTCTTCCGCCGTCGCCATCTGCAGGCCGGTAAGCCGCTCGACGATCTGCACTACCGCGCCCCCTGGTATCCGCTGGTGCCGGTGCTGGGCTTTATCCTGTGCCTGGTGGCCTGCGTCGGCCTGGCCTTTGACCCGAGCCAGCGCATTGCCCTTTACTGTGGCCTGCCGTTTGTGGCGCTGTGCTACGGTGCGTACTACCTTACTCAAAATCTGAAAACGCAGGAGCCTGAACATGTCGCAGAATAATCCGCTTACCGCCCTCCTTGAAACCCAGCCGTTTGTGGTGCTGGACGGGGCGATGGCAACGGAACTGGAAGCGCGCGGCTGTAACCTGGCCGACAGCCTGTGGTCGGCCAAAGTATTAATGGAAAACCCTTCGCTTATCCGCGACGTCCACCTCGACTACTTCCGCGCCGGGGCGCAGGTGGCGATCACCGCCAGCTATCAGGCCACGCCGGACGGGTTTGCCGCCCGCGGGCTGGACGAGGCGCAGTCCCGGGCGCTGATTGGTAAAAGCGTGGAGCTGGCGCGCAAGGCGCGGGAAGCGTATCTGGCGGAAAACCCACAGGCCGGCGCGCTGCTGGTCGCCGGTTCGGTCGGGCCCTACGGTGCGTATCTGGCCGACGGGTCGGAATACCGCGGCGACTACGTCCGTAGCGCAGAGGTGTTTCAGGCGTTTCACCGCCCGCGGGTGGAGGCGCTGCTGGATGCCGGGGCGGACCTGCTGGCCTGCGAAACCCTGCCATCCTTCGCTGAAATTAAAGCCCTGGCGGATCTGCTGACCGCCTGGCCGCGCGCCCGGGCGTGGTTCTCGTTTACCCTGCGCGACAGCGAACACCTGAGCGACGGCACCCCGCTGCGCGAGGTGGTGTCGGTGCTGGCGAATTATCCGCAGGTTATTGCGCTGGGCATTAACTGTATCGCGCTGGAGAACACCACCGCCGCGCTGCAACACCTGCAAAGCCTGACCGCGCTGCCGCTGGTGGTCTACCCGAACTCGGGCGAGCATTACGATGCGGTGAGCAAAACCTGGCATCACCACGGTGAGGCGTGCGAAACGCTGGCGGGATATCTCCCGCAGTGGTTAGCGGCAGGCGCGAAGCTGATTGGCGGGTGCTGCCGCACGACGCCGAAGGATATTGCGGAGTTGAACGCGCAGCGCTGATTTTTTGCCGGGTGGCGGCTGCGCCTTACCCGGCCTACTTTTTGGGGTTTTGTAGGCCCGTGCAAGCGCAGCGCCGCCGGGCGTTAATCACCGCACCTCTGCTTACGCCAGTAGTTCAATTATCCCCTCATCGGTTCTGAGCCAGCGCGGCATCTTGAGCGTATCAGCGTAGAAGCTGACCATTTCTCCGAGCAGATCCTGTATGACCCGTTCAGCATCCGGAGTGAGCGAGCCGCTTATCAACTGCTGGGTCAGTACCTGGCAATAGCGGCCCAACTGATCTGCCTCGGGCTCAAATACGGGAAGACGGGTCGGGAAATCCTCAACCGTCAGGCTTTCTTTTAACGCCTCCGGGACGGGTTCGAGCAGCGTGGGTTGCAGCAGGGCCAGACAGGCCGCAAGCCGTCCGTACAGGGCGATTTTCTCTGCGGGCACATCGCACTCCAGCAGCGCATCCATAAAGCGCTCGCAGTTGTCTGCCAGCTCAGTAAAGGCAGTGCTGTGATTGAAGGGCAGGGTTAATAATGCATGAGCGTGGGTTAGGGTCGTCGCCATAAAGGCATCCTCCAGTATGTAGTGTTTGAACCACCACCGGAGAGGCTAATCTCGCGGGTGGTGGTGCCGAACGGAGTTAGCCTTACCGGCCATACTGGAAACCGGCGCATCTTACGATGCCCCCGTCCGGCCCACCATTGAGGTGTAACCGTACGCACGACATATTAAACACATGTTGCCAGTATGAAGTCCAGGAGGCTAATCCCGACGCCTGATTTTGCAGGCGTGGGAAAACGATACTGTGATATCCCTGTTGCAACAAGGGACATTCCCGGAAGCGGCCTCGCAAAACAGGAAATTAGGTAGTGCGGTCTGATGCCCTCACCCCGGCCCTCTCCCACAGGGAGAGGGAGAAAACACTAAAAACGACAACAGAGTTGCCGTTTTGCTTTTACCTTGAGAGGGAGCACACACTAGGCTACTTCAGCCAACATAAACATCCCGTACGGGTGGATCTCCAGGTAATACGTTTCCCCCACATCCGGCTGCAACCTTGTGGCGTTCACCTGTAACAAAATCTCCTGCCCGTGCCACTCCACAATCACCTCGTACTGCGGCCCCATGTAGGCGACGTGGCGGATCACGCAGCGCTGGCTCTCCTCGCCGTGCTGGCTCAGGGTGATCGCCTCCGGGCGCACGCCGACGGTACCCGTCCCCTGGGCGGCAAAGTGCAGCGGACGGGGCAGCCGGTAGCCGTGGATTGCCACAGACTCGTGGCTGAAGCTGGCCGGGAACAGGTTGGCATCGCCCATAAAGCTCGCCATAAAGCGCGACGCCGGCTGGCGATAGAGATCCTGCGGGGAGCCAATCTGCATGATGTTGCCCTTGTTCATCACCAGCACGGTGTCCGAGACCGCAAAGGCCTCGCTCTGATCGTGGGTCACATACAGCGAGGTGATATTGAACTGCTTTTGCAGCTCGCGGATCTTGTCGCGCATGCTGCGGCGCAGGTTGGCGTCGAGGTTACTCAGCGGCTCATCAAACAGCAGCACCTTCGGTTTCAGGATAAGCGCGCGGGCCAAAGCCACGCGCTGCTGCTGGCCGCCGGAGATCTGATCCACATAACGATCGTCGAAGCCCTCCAGATCCACCATCGCCAGCGCCTCTTTCACGCGGGTTTTGATCTCGGCGCGCGGTACGCCGAGCATCTTCAGGCCGTAGCCGACGTTCTCGCCGAGCGACATGTGCGGGAACAGGGCGTAAGACTGGAACACCATGCAGATATCACGCTGCTGAATGGAGCTGTGGGTCACGTCCTCGCCGTCGATAAAGATCTGCCCGTCGGTGGGTTTTTCCAGCCCGGCCACCAGACGCAGCACCGTGGTTTTACCGCAGCCGGACGGGCCGAGCAGGGTCACCATCTGTCCCTGCGGGATCGCCAGGTTGATGTTTTCAATCACTGTGTTCGCGCCAAAGCGCTTGGTCACGTTACGCAGTTCAACGAAATGTTTCTGAGTCATAGTGTTACGCCTGGTTTTTGGCTTTGGAGCGGGAGATACGAGCCTCGCCGATCAGCCAGTCAAAGAGGAAAATGATCGCCAGCATGACCACAATCAGGATCGAGCCGTAGGCGATCGCCACGCCGTATTCGCCGTCTTCCACGCGGTTCAGAATGTAGGCCGTAGCCACGCGGGTATCCGGCGTGACGAGGAACACAATGGCGCTGACGGTGGTAATGGCCCGCACAAAGCTGTAGATCAGCGCCGACAGAATGGCCGGGCGCAGCAGCGGCAGCAGGATGTGCGTAATGGTGCGCAGCGACCCGGCACGCAGGCTCAGCGAGGCCTCATCCAGCGACTTGTCGATCTGGCCGAGACCCGCGATCCCGGCGCGAATGCCCACCGGGACGTTACGCATCACCATCGAGATAATGACGATGGCGGCGGTGCCGGTCAGGTACACCGGGGCGCTGTTAAAGGCGAGGATGTAGGAGACGCCCGCCACGGTACCCGGCACCGCGAAGCACAGCATGGTGGTGAACTCGATGGTCTTTTTGCCTTTGAACTGCTGGCGCACCACGATCCAGGCGATCAGCAACCCGAAGGCGGCGGTGATCGGTGCTGCGATCCCGGCGTAGAGCAGGGTATCCAGCAGCGAAGGCCATGCGCCGTCGCTCATCCCCTGGCCGAACAGCTTGATAAAGTTATCCAGCGTCAGGGTGTAATCCACCCCCCAGTTGACGGTAAAGCTGCCGTAGAAAATGCTGCCGTAGAGCAGGGCGTTGAAGGCGATCCACACCGCCAGAATCGCGATCACGCTCCATACCAGGGTTACCGGCAGGGGCTGGACGTCGCCGCGATAGGACTTGCCGGACACCGTCACGTAAGAACGTTTGCCGATCCACATGTACTGAATGCAGAACACCAGCAGCGAGAACAGCAGCAGGAACGCGCCCAGGGTGCTGGCCGCCTGGTAATCGAGCTGCGAGCCGGTGATGTAGAAGTAGATCTGCGTGGCGAGCACGTCAAAGTTACCCCCCAGCACCAGCGGGTTGCTGAAGTCGGCCAGCGACTGGACGATCACAATCAAAAAGGCGTTCGCCAGCGCCGGTTTCAGCAGCGGAACAAAGACGCCGTTAAAGGTCTGCCAGCGGCTGGCGCGCAGGGTATATGACGCCTCTTCCAGCGACGGGTGAATGGTTTTGATCGCCCCGTCGAGGATCATAAAGGCCATCGGGGTGAAGGCCAGCACCTGCGCCAGCCAGATGCCGGTGAAGCCGTACAGCCAGTTGGTGTTGGTCAGCCCAAACCAGTCGACCATCAGCTCGGTGACGTAGCCGGAGCGGCCCATCATCAGCGTCACGCCCAGGCCCACCACGAACGGCGGGGTGACGATCGGCAGGATCGAGAAGATGCGGCCAATGATGGCGCTGCGTTTCGCGATGCGGGTGGTGTAGATCGCCAGCACCAGGCCGAAGAAGGTGCAGCCGATGCCCACCGCAATGGAGAGCAGGATCGAGTTGATGATGACCTGAATGATGTGCGACTGGGACAGCACGTTCATAAACGCCAGCGGGGCGAACTCCCCCGCGTCGTTGGTGAACATCGGAATAAAGATGGCGATGCTCGGCCAGACGATAAAGATGCCGATCAGCGCGACGATGGCGATCAGCGAGCCAATCACAAAGCGGTCACCGCCCAGCCACTCGAGGCGGGTCAGGGCGAGGGTCATGATCGCCCCCAGCGCCACAAACAGCACAATAGTGGCGTAGCCTAAACCGCGGCCTTCCATCGTGGCGCTGATGACGATAAACGCCATGCACAGCAGCGCCCAGCCGGCGTCGAGGTAGTGGCGGCTGCGCTGCTCGCGCTTCGCCTCGCTGAACGGGCGCACCAGCAGCAGGGTGGGGAGCAGATACCACAGCCAGCTGATGTTGAAGTGCGACCAGCTGTAGGCCGCGAGGATCTCGTCGCCGGTGGATTCCAGCAGGCCATAATCCAGGCTCCAGCTCGGCAGCAGCGCAAAGGCCAGCCAGCCGAAGAAAACCCAAAGGAAGACCGCATCCCGTTTTTTCACGGGATGAAGAGCGAGTGTCTGTGACATAGCAATTCCGGGTGTTGAGGAAGTTGTAGGCCGGGTAAGCGTAGCGCCACCCGGCAATTACCGCAGGAGCAGGCTTATTTACCCATCTTCACGTCGCTGACCCACTTGTTGATCAGCGCTTTGCGCACGTCCGTTGAGCCGTACTTATCCATGTCGTAGCTGATCAGCTTCAGGTCATCCAGCTTGAGCGAGTTCGGGGAAGTCTCTGCGGTGGTGTTGGTCAGGATCTGATAGGACTTGCCCTGCTTCCACGCCAGCTCCTGGGCCTCTTTCGACAGCACCCAGTCCACGAACAGCTTCGCGTTCTCTTCGTTACGCGCGCCCTTCAGGATGCTGACGCCGCCAATCTCATACCCGGTGCCTTCGCACGGGGAGATCAGCTCCAGCGGGGCCCCTTGCTCTTTTTCCAGCGAGTAGTCGTGCAGGAAGCCGATGCCGATGGCCGTTTCGCCGCGGGCGGCGTTACGCGCCGGGGCGATACCGGATTTGGTGTACTGGGAGACGTTGCCGTTCAGCTGCTTCAGGTAGTCGAAGGCCTGATCTTCACCCCACAGCTGGACGAAGGTTGCCAGCGCGGTGTAGGCGGTGCCGGAGCTTTGCGGATCGGCAATCTGGATCTCGCCTTTGTATTCCGGTTTGGTCAGATCTTTCCAGCACTGCGGCACCGGCAGGTTCTTCTCTTTCAGGCGCTGGGTGTTAACGCCAAAGCCCAGAATGCCGACGTAGACTGCGGAGGAGAGGTTGCCTTTCACCTTCGCCGGATCGCGGAATTTCTCCATGATCTGCTCGAGGTTGGCGGATTTGTACGGCTGTAGCAGCCCCATCTCACCGGCCTGCGACTGCGGATCCAGGGTGCCGCCGTACCAGACGTCGGCCTGCGGGTTTTTCTTCTCGGCATCGACTTTTGCCAGGGTGCTACCGGAGCCGTTGCGGATAAACGAGGTTTTGACGTCGTACTTGTCGCCGAACGCTTTGGTTTCGGCTTCGCACATTTCGTTGGTGGCGCTGCAGTAAACCACCAGACGGCCTTTGGCCTGTGCGGCACCGGTTAAGGTCGCCAGTGCGATCCCGGAAGCAATGAGGGTAGAGAGAAGCGTTGTTTTCATTATTCAGCCCTTGTTATGACGTTATGTGACTGCGAGAAGCGGTGATGCCCGCCATCAGCAGGGGCATCAGGAGTAAACCCATCAGCACCGCGGCAATCGAGAGCAAACTGAACATCCCCGACCAGCCGTAGCGTTCAATAACCAGTGACAACGGCCACCCGGCCAGCGCCGCCCCCAGATAGGCAAACACGCCGAGAAAACCGGTAATCGAACCCGCTGCCTGCTTGTGTCCGCACTCCACGGCGGCAAGGCCGATGAGCATCTGCGGACCAAAGACAAAAAATCCCACCGTAAAAAAGCACATCGCCAGCAGAGCGTAGTGGTGAACCGGGGCCAGCCACAGGGCGGCGACTGACACCATCAGCCCCAGCGTGAACAGCAAAATCATCGGTGCCCGCTGGCCGCTGAACAGCAGATCCGAGCCCCAGCCGGCAAACAGCGCCCCGAGCAGGCCGCCGACTTCGAACAGCATCACCGTGGCGTTGGCGCTCAACAGATTCACGCCGTGGCTCTCCGCCAGCCAGATGTTGCCCCAGTCGTTGAGGGCGATGCGGATCAGATAGACCAGCACATACGACGCCCCGAGCAGCCAGATCATCGGGTTTTGCAGCATGGTGGTGCGTAACATCTGCCACAGCCCCATCGGCGGACTCTGTTGTTGCTGGCGCAGCTCCAGCGGATCGTTGCGCCACTCCCCGACCGTCGGGAGACCCTCTTCCTGCGGTGTGCCCCGCAGTTGTGTGGTCAGCCACAGGCCGAGCACGATACTGATGATCCCCGGTGTCAGCATCGCTGCCTGCCAGCCCCAGCGATGGGCGGCGAAGGCACAGATCAGCGGGATAATGGCCCCGCCGATATTGATAGAGGTGTTCCAGCACCCCCACCAGAAGCCGCGCTCGTTGCGCGAATACCAGTGGGTAAGCAGTCTGGCGCAGGGCGGCCATCCCCATCCCTGAAAGAAGCCGTTCAGCGTCCAGATAAACAGCAGCAGCGGCAGGGAGTCGCCGAAGGCGAACAGCACGTTCAGCACGCCGGTGGCCATCAGGCCGATGCCCATAAATGCCCGCTGGCCTTTGCTGTCATGCCACAGCCCGGCGGCAAATTTGGACAGGCCATAGCTCAGGTAAAACAGCGAGCCAATCAGGCCGATATCGCTCTTGCTCAGCCCCAGATCCATCTGCAGGGCGGGAAGCACGTAGTTGAGACTTTTGCGCGTCAGGTAGAACGCGGCGTAGCCAATCACCATGCAGATCAGCAGTCGCGGGCGCAGCCGGCGGTAGCGTTGAGTAACCTGTTCAGCTGACAGTGCGGGCATGGCGTTCTCCGTTTGCAATGACTGTATGAAAGCGCGACGAAAAAGGGATGAGAGAAAGTCTGGCGTGACTAAGACTTTTTCCTGGTTAGCGGTGTGTTTGTTGCAAAACTGTGGGCAGGTTAACAATTACCCGCGTGCCGCCCTGCGACTCGAGGGTCAACTCCCCGCCGAGGGCATGCACGCGCTCGCGCATTCCCTGAATACCAAAACCGGGGAGCTGCTGCGGGCTGATGCCGCTGCCGTTATCCCACACCTCCAGGCGTAGCTGGTCGTGGTGCTCGCAGAGCAGGATGCTGACCTCGCTGGCATCGGCATGTTTGCTGACGTTATTCAGCAGCTCCTGCAGCAGGCGATAGAGGGTAAAGACCAGGGTTTCGCTCTGCGGCGGGGTGGTCAGGCGGTAATCGAACCGGCACAGGATCCCGCGCTCGGCAAAGGCGAACTCGTTCACCAGGTGGTGCAGGGCCTCGTTTAAGGAGAGCTCGTCCAGCACCGGGGGGCGAAGCTGGCGCAGCAGCTGGCGGGTGGAGTGATGGATGCGCCGCGCCAGCTCGTTGATCTGCCCGGCGGCCTCCAGCGCCTGCGGGGTATCGCCCGCCCGTTTCACCAGCTGGGACTGGATCTGAATGGCGGTAATGTTCTGACCAATCTCGTCGTGCAGCTCCCGGGCCAGGTGCTTGCGGGTGTCCTCTTCGGTGTGGATCAGCTTTTCCGCCAGCGCGCGGCGGGCCTGGAGTTCGGCCTCCAGCCGACGGCGATAGTGGTCGAGGTTCATCGCCAGATGCTGCTGGCGGCTGATGGCGATCCCCAGCCCAATCCCCAGCAGCGACTGGGTGGCGAGGAAGATCTCCAGCTCCAGCAGGTCGCTGAACCCCACCCCGACCTGGCGGGCGATGGTGATCATCATGCTGCCCAGCAGCCCGGAGAGCACGCCCCCCTGCCAGCCGAACTTCCACGCCATCACCACGTTGGGCAGGAACACCACGATCAGCAGCAGCCGCTCCAGGGCCGGGGAGAGCACCATCTGGGTGCCGATGCCGATGATAAAAAACAGACTGCACCAGATGATCAGCGAGGTGCGCAGGGGCGGGTTGCTGGTGTCGAGCCCCAGCAGATGATAGCGGTGCTGCTGGCGCAAAAATTCAAACACCAGGTAGACGAAGGGGGTCAGCAGCACTCCGCCGGTAAAGGAGGCCAGCGCCAGCAGGGTGGTTGGGCTGGCAAGAAACGGCGCCAGGATCAGGGTCTGGAGCAGGGCGTTAAGGGTCACCGCGGCGATCAGCAGCGACAGGCGCTGCCAGTAGAGCGGAAAGCGGTGCCAGAAATGTTGCGCCAGCCACGCACAGACGGTGCCCACCAGCGGCACCACCAGCATCAGGTGATGAGTCAGGAGCTGTTCGCCGTGCAGCCAGAGCATGGCGGCCAGCGGGGGGAGAATCAACGCCGGCCAGAAGCGGCGCGAGAGCAGGATCAGCAGCGCGAGATACACGCCCTGGGGCAAAAACAGCGCCGCCTGCTGCCCGTTGCGGGTAAGGTAAAAACTGAGCGTCCACAGCATCAGCCAGCCGGTGCCCCAGGCCAGCATAATAAACAGCGAGAGGATGATGTGCCGCAGGGAGCGCCGCATCAGTGGCCGGTCAGCAGCTGGTTGTCGAGGGCAAAATGCACCAGCTCGATGGTGCTGTTGCACTGCAGTTTGCCCAGCACGTTGGCGCGATGCACGTGAACGGTCTTGTGGCTGAGCTCGAGTTTAAAGGCAATCTCCTTCACGCTTTCGCCCTGAACCAGCAGCTCAAACACCTCTTTTTCGCGCGGGGTCAGCCCCGCCAGCGCCCGGGACACCGGCTCGCCGCCGCGCAGGGCTTTGACCGCATCGGCACAAAGATAATGGCCGCCCATCCCGACGGAGCGCACGGCCTGCACCAGCTCCTCCGGGCCGCAGCGTTTGGTGAGATAGCCGCTGGCCCCGGCGTCCAGCGCGCTCTGCACAAAGGCGGGGGTGTCGTAGATGCTGAGGATAATGGCGCGAAACCCCGGCCGCTGCTGGCGCAGGCGTTTGAGCAGGCTGAGGCCGTTCTCGTCGGGCATGGCGACGTCGAGCACCGCCACGTCGATGGCATCGCGGGTCAGCGCGGGCCAGGCCTCGGCGGCGCTGCTGTACTGGCCTTCCACCACCAGATCCTCTTCCAGATTTAACAGCTGGGCGAACCCGGAGCGCACCACCACGTGATCGTCCACCAGTACCACTTTGATCATCTCAAACACCTCAGCGGGATAATCCACCTATGATGCCTGCCAATGGTTGTCTGGCAATCCCGTGCCTGCGGTTATGTAACGAATGTAACAAAATTGCAATAAATGCCCACGGGAGTGTGCCGGACAGAACCGTAGGCCCGGCAAGCGTAGCGCCGCCGGGCATAAATTGGTTTGTAATTGAAGGAAATCGCTATTTTTAATATAAATTAATTTCTCCATAAATATTATTTGAGTGAATATTCATTTCGCTATTAATCGTTAAATCCTATTCAAACAATAGTCTTTGCCAATAATCATCCTTGATAACTGTCAACAAACCCAATCCGCACCCCTTTATGATCAACAGGCTAAAAAAGAGAAAACAAATTCGTAATCTGGATACTCTGTTCTTAAGGATGGAAAATGAAAATAATAACGCGTATTGCCGGGCTGTGCGCTGCCGGGGCAGTGGTCTGTTATCTGGGATTATCAGGCTACGTCTGGTATCACGATAAAGCCCGTATTCAGGAAAGTGATGTTCAGCTTTCAGCAATAAAAGAAAATAATCAAATTCTGAGCCTGTTCCGGGAAAAGGGGTGCGATTATTGCCATACCCCTTCCGCCGCCTTACCTTTTTATGCCTCGCTCCCCGTTGCCAAACAGCTGATGGAATATGACACCCGCCTCGGCTATAAATCTTTTAACCTCGAAGCGGTGCGCAGCGCGTTAATTAATGACCGCGCCGTCTCGCAAAGCGATTTAAATAAAATCGAATGGGTGATGCAGCATAACACCATGCCGCCGACGCGCTACGTTGCGCTGCACTGGGCCGGAAAAATGGATGACGATGAGCAGGTGCTGATCCTCAACTGGATCAAGAAGCAGCGCGAAAGCCATTACGCCAGCCCGGACATGGCCGCCGCCCGTCGCAATGAGCCGGTGCAGCCGGTACCGAAATTCTTACCGGTGGAGGAGCAGAAGGTCGCGCTCGGCTTCCGCCTCTATCACGACACCCGCCTCTCCGGGGACAGCACAATCTCCTGCGCCAGCTGCCATTCGCTGAACGCGGGCGGCGTGGATGGCCGACAAACCTCGCGGGGAGTCAACGGCGCCATTGGGCCGATCAACGCCCCGACGGTGTTTAACGCCACCTTTAACCTCGAGCAGTTCTGGGACGGTCGCGCCGCCGATCTGCAAAAACAGGCCGGTGGTCCGCCGCTGAACCCGATTGAGATGGCTTCGAAATCCTGGGATGAGATCGTCGCCAAACTGGATACCGATCCGGTGCTGAAAACCGCCTTTGAGACGGTCTACCCGCAGGGCTTCAACGGCGACACCATCACCGATGCCATTGCCGAATATGAAAAAACGCTGATCACCCCCGATGCCCCCTTCGATAAGTGGCTGCGCGGAGATGAAAACGCCCTGACGGCGCAGCAGAAGCACGGCTATGCGCTGTTCAAGGAGAACAAATGCGCCACCTGCCACGGCGGGATTATCCTCGGCGGGCGCTCGTTTGAACCGCTGGGGCTGAAAAAAGAGTATGACTTCGGGGAGCTGACCGCCGCCGATATCGGGCGCATGAACGTCACCAAAGAGGTACGTGACCGTCTGCGTCAGAAGGTGCCGGGCCTGCGCAACGTGGCCTTAACCGCGCCGTACTTCCACCGTGGGGATGTGCCATCTCTCGACGAGGCGGTGAAGCTGATGTTGCGCTACCAGGTCGGTACCAGTTTGCCGCAAAACGAGGTGGACGATATTGTTGCCTTCCTCGACAGCCTGACCGGGGTTTATACCCCTTACCAGCCTGCCAGCCGTTAACCAGACAGTTCCCTCTCCACATGGGAGAGGGTCAGGGTGAGGGGAACAAGCCGCACCGTTGTAACAATGCCAGGTGTCAGCGTTATGCTTTTAGCGCCTGTCTATTGCCGAATTTTTTCTAAAAACGATTCGGCATTAACGATGCCTTTTAATTCCTTTATCAAAATTCCGCTGCCGGAAATACTGCCCTCATAACAACAGAGGGGAGCAGACATTATGGCAATTTCATCGCGGTTTACCTTATTTGGCGCACTGGCGCTGTGGGCCGTTCAGGCGCAGGCTGTGGACGTCACCGTCGCGTATCAAACCTCCGCCGAGCCGGCAAAAGTGGCGCAGGCGGACAAAACCTTCGAGAAAGCGAGCGGCGCGAAAGTCGACTGGCGTAAGTTCGACAGCGGCGCCAGCATCGTGCGGGCCCTGGCCTCCGGCGACGTGCAGATTGGCAACCTCGGCTCCAGCCCGCTGGCGGTCGCTGCCAGTCAGCAGGTGCCGATCGAAGTCTTCCTGCTGGCCTCGCAGCTCGGCAATTCCGAAGCGCTGGTGGTGAAGAAAAACATCACCAAGCCCGAAGATCTGATCGGCAAACGCATCGCGGTGCCTTTTATCTCCACCACTCACTACAGCCTGCTCGCGGCCCTGAAACACTGGAACATTAAGCCGGGGCAGGTGGAAATCATCAACCTGCAGCCACCGGCCATTATCGCCGCCTGGCAGCGTGGCGATATTGATGGCGCCTATGTCTGGTCGCCTGCGGTGAACGAGCTGGAGAAAGACGGCAGCGTGCTGACCGACTCCGCCCAGGTGGGCCAGTGGGGCGCGCCAACCCTCGACGTCTGGGTAGTGCGTAAAGACTTTGCCGAGAAGCATCCTGAAGTGGTGAAAGCCTTCGCCAAAAGCGCCATCGATGCCCAGCAACCCTACATCGCCAACCCGGATGAGTGGCTGAAACAGCCTGCCAACCTGGAGAAACTTGCCCGCCTGAGCGGCGTGCCGGAGTCCGACGTGCCGGGGCTGGTGAAGGGCAATACCTATCTGACGCCTGCCCAGCAACAGCAGCAGCTGTCAGGCCCGGTGAATAAAGCCATTATTGATACCGCCGGCTTCCTGAAAGAGCAGGGCAAAGTGCCCGCGGTGGCGGCGGATTACAGCCAGTACGTGACCGATCGCTTTGTGAAGTAAGGGGGCCGTATGCTGAATATTACAAATCTGTACGCCGATTACGCTGGCAAGCCTGCGCTGGAAGATATCAACCTGACGCTGGATAGCGGCGAGCTGCTGGTGGTGCTCGGCCCGTCCGGCTGCGGGAAGACCACGCTGCTGAATCTGATCGCCGGGTTTGTACCCTATCAGCACGGCACCATTCAACTCGAAGGGAAAAAGGTGGAGGGCCCCGGCGCCGAGCGCGGCGTGGTCTTCCAGAACGAAGGGCTGCTGCCGTGGCGTAACGTGCAGGAGAACGTCGCTTTCGGCCTGCAGCTGGCGGGCACCTCGCGGGAACAACGGCTGGCCATTGCGCGCGAGATGCTGAAAAAAGTGGGCCTGGAAGGGGCGGAAAAACGCTTTATCTGGCAGCTCTCCGGCGGCCAGCGTCAGCGCGTCGGCATCGCCCGGGCGCTGGCGGCCAATCCGCAGCTATTGCTGCTGGATGAACCCTTCGGGGCGCTGGACGCCTTTACCCGCGAGCAGATGCAAACCCTGCTTCTGCGCCTGTGGCACGAGACCGGCAAGCAGGTCCTGCTGATCACCCACGACATCGAAGAAGCGGTGTTTATGGCTACCGAACTGGTGCTGCTTTCGCCGGGGCCGGGCCGGGTGCTCGAGCGTCTGCCGCTCAACTTTGCCCGCCGCTTTGTTGGCGGGGAACCGGTGCGCAGCATCAAGTCTGATCCCGAATTTATCGCCCAGCGCGAATACGTGCTGAGCCGCGTGTTTGAGCAGCGGGAGGCCTTCTCATGAGCATTGTGGTGAATGACAAAACGGCGGGCAAACGCCTGACCCTGCGCTGGCCCTTCTCCCGCCAGCTGACGCTCAGCGTCAGCACCCTGCTGGTGCTGCTGGCCGTGTGGTGGGCCGTAGCGGCGGCGCAGTGGGTAAGCCCGCTTTTCCTGCCGCCGCCGGGCCAGGTGCTGGTGAAACTGTTCACCATCGCCGGTCCGCAGGGGTTTATGGATGCCACGCTGTGGCAGCATCTGGCGGCCAGCCTGGGGCGCATTCTGGTGGCCCTGCTGGCGGCGGTGATCCTCGGTATCCCGGTGGGCATTGCGATGGGCTTAAGCCCGACGGTGCGCGGGATCCTCGATCCGCTGATTGAGCTTTATCGCCCGGTGCCGCCGCTGGCCTATCTGCCGCTGATGGTGATCTGGTTTGGCATCGGCGAGACCTCGAAGATCCTGCTGATCTACCTGGCGATTTTCGCCCCGGTGGCGATGTCGGCGGTGGCGGGGGTCAAAAGCGCCCAGCAGGTGCGGATCCGTGCGGCGCAGTCGCTGGGTGCCAGCCGCGCCCAGGTGCTGTGGTTTGTGATTTTACCCGGCGCACTGCCGGAGATCCTGACCGGACTGCGTATCGGGCTCGGGGTCGGCTGGTCGACGCTGGTGGCGGCTGAACTGATCGCCGCCACGCGCGGGTTAGGCTTTATGGTCCAGTCGGCGGGGGAGTTCCTGGCGACGGACGTGGTACTGGCAGGGATCGCGGTGATCGCCGTGATCGCCTTCGGATTAGAACTGGGGCTGCGCGCGCTTCAGCGCCGCCTGACGCCCTGGCATGGAGAGATACAATGAGTGAACGTCTGACCATTACCCCGCTGGGGCCGTACATTGGCGCGCAGATTTCCGGTCTGGATGTGACCCGGCCATTAAGCGATAACCAGTTTGAGCAGCTCTATCACGCGGTGCTGCGCCATCAGGTGGTGTTCCTGCGTGAGCAGGCGATCACCCCGCAGCAGCAGCGCGCCCTGGCGCTCCGCTTTGGCGATCTGCATATTCATCCGGTCTATCCGCACGCGGAAGGGGTGGAGGAGATCATCGTCCTGGATACCCACAACGATAATCCGCCGGACAACGATAACTGGCACACCGATGTCACCTTTATTGAGACTCCGCCCGCCGGGGCGATCCTCGCGGCGAAACAGCTGCCGGAGAGCGGGGGAGACACTCTGTGGGCCAGCGGGATTGCGGCGTTTGAGGCGTTATCCGCCCCGTTCCAACAGCTGCTGAGCGGCCTGCGGGCGGAGCATGATTTCAAGAAATCCTTCCAGGAGTACAAGTACCGTAAGACGGAAGAGGAGCATCAGCGCTGGCTGGAGGCGGTGGCGAAACATCCGCCGCTTTTGCACCCGGTGGTGCGTACCCATCCGGTCAGCGGCAAGCAGGCGCTGTTCGTCAACGAAGGCTTCACCACGCGGATTGTGGATCTGAGCGAGAAAGAGAGCGAGGCGCTGCTGGGGTTCCTGTTTGCCCATATCACTAAGCCGGAGTTCCAGGTGCGCTGGCGCTGGCAGGAGAACGATCTGGCGATCTGGGATAACCGGGTGACGCAGCATTACGCCAACGCTGATTATCTGCCGCAGCGGCGGATTATGCAGCGGGCGACGATATTGGGGGATAAACCTTTCTTCCGTGCGGGCTGATTGCCGGGTGGCGGCTACGCCTTACCCGGCCTACAACACCTGCTCCCGTAGGCCCGGTAAGCGTAGCGCCACCGGGCGTTACAAATGCGCCTCGATATACCGCTGATAGCGGTTCGCCTTCAGGTAACACAAATCCACCAGCACCAGCCCGTCCACGCAGTTGCTGAATGCCGGGTCGCTGCCGAAATCAATAAACTGCACCCCGCCGGGCTCGCACAGCTCGGAATACTGCTTGTAGAGCGGCGGGATGCCGCATCCCAGATTGCCGAGCAGCGATTTCAGCCGGGTCAGATCCTCCACGTAATCCTCGCCACCAAACTGCGCCAGCACCTCCGGTAGCGAGGCGGGATAAGGGCGTCGCGAGGCGGCCAGCGGATGGCTGGCCGGGAACCACAGCCGGTAGAAAGCCACCAGCAGATCCCGCGCCGCGGGCGGTAATCCACCGGAGATGGACACCGGGCCGAACAGGTAGCGATAGTGCGGATAGCGCGCCAGATAGGCACCAATCCCGGACCACAGGTAGTCCAGCCCGCGCCGTCCCCAGTAGCGCGGCTGAATAAAGCTGCGCCCCAGTTCAATGCCGTGCTCAAGGATATCCTGCATTTTGTCGTCGTAGTGGAACAGGCTGTAGCTGTAGAGCGCCTCGGGTTCGCGCATCGCCGTCGGGATAAAGCGGTAGGCACCGACGATCTCCAGATCCTCGTCATCCCACAAAATCAGGTGCAGATAGTCATCATCAAAGCTGTCGGTGTCCCGGCGCTTGCCGCTGCCTTCCCCCACCGCGCGAAAGGCAATCTCCCGTAGTCGTCCCAGCTCGCGCAGGATCGGTGCCTCTTCCTGGCCGTTGCGCTGCCACAGATAGATGCTTTTGCCATCGGCGGTGGTGCCCAGACACTCCGCCTGCGCCAGCTCGCGCTTCAGCGTCGCCCGGTCTTCCGCCCGGGCAATAGCGGATTCGGTTTTGAACACGCCCGGCAGCCCCTTGCCGAGACGCAGCACGTGCTGGCGACACTGCTCGGCCATCTCACGCGGGGAGAGCGTGGGGCTGAACCAGTGACTCCAGCCGATCTGCTGACCGATTTTCACCGGCAGGCGGCTATGGCGACGGCGAAACATCTGCTGCATCAGCAGCAGCATCGACAGGTTCGGGGAGAGCAGGGTGCTGGCATAGAACAGCAGGCTGTTGCGGGCGTGGATATTCATCGGCAGCAGCGGCGCGCGGAATTTGCCCGCCAGCTTGATAAAGCCGGGGTGCCACTTTTTATCGCGGATCCCGGTACGCGTCGGGCGGGAGACTTCCCCGGCCGGGAAGAAGATCAGCACCCCGGCATTTTGCAGGTGCTGCTCCATCAGGGTGAACGACGATTTCGCCGTCCGTCCGCCCATATTGTCCACCGGGATAAACAGCGAGCTCAGCGGCTCCAGATGCGTCAGCATGCGGTTGGTCACCACCTTCACATCCCGGCGCACCCGGGAGACGGCATACAGCAGCGCCAGTCCGTCCAGCGTACCGGTGGGGTGGTTAGCCATAACGATCAGCGGGCCGTGAGCGGGAATTTGTTCGAGGTCGTGAGCCGGAATGGTGCAGAGGATATCGAGATGTTCCAGAACCTGTTCCACCATATCCAGCCCCTTCAGGTGGCGGTGGTCGGCGGCGAACTGTTGAAACTCTTCTTCGTGGAATAACTTCTTTAACAGCCTTTTTTGCCAGGGTGCAGGCCTCGCCTGCGGCCAAAGGTCATCGAGAACGCTGTCGAGACTAAACATGGTGGCACCTCCTGCTGTCCTGCTCAGACAGTAGAAGCGCCAGATGTCGGTTGTATTGCAGTGTGGTGAAGGTTTGTCGTAGGCCGGGTAAGGCGAAGCCGCCACCCGGCACTGCCGATTAACGCAGAATTTTCTTCTCGGCCAGATCCAGCGCGAAGTAGCTGAAGATCAGATCCGCGCCCGCGCGTTTGATCGCCCCCAGGCTTTCGAGGATCACTTTCTCTTCGTCGATCGCCCCCGCCTGCGCGGCGAATTTGATCATCGCGTACTCACCGCTCACCTGATAGGCACCCAGCGGCAGGTCGGTGCGCTCGCGAATATCGCGCAGAATGTCCAGATAGGCGCCGGCCGGTTTCACCATCAGGCAGTCGGCACCCTGAGCTTCGTCGAGCAGCGATTCGCGGATCGCTTCCCGGCGGTTCAGCGGGTTCATCTGGTAGGTTTTGCGATCGCCTTTCAGCGCGGTGCCTGCCGCTTCACGGAACGGACCGTAGAAGGAGGAGGCGAATTTGGTGGAGTAGGACATGATCGCGGTATCGGTGAAGCCCGCGGCGTCCAGCGCCTGGCGAATGGCCTGCACCTGGCCGTCCATTGCGGCGGACGGGGCGATAAAGTCAGCGCCTGCAGCGGCAGCCACCACCGCCTGTTTGCCGAGGTTGAGCAGGGTTGCGTCGTTATCCACGCCGTGATCGCACAGCACGCCGCAGTGGCCGTGGGAGGTATATTCGCAGAAGCAGGTGTCGGACATGACGATCATCTCTGGCACCGTCTCTTTGGCGATGCGCGACATACGCGCCACCAGACCGTCCTCTTTCCAGGCATCGCTGCCGGTGGCGTCGGTATGGTGGGAGATGCCGAAGGTCATGATCGACCGGATACCGGCGTTGGCGATGCGCTCAATTTCGCGCGCGAGGTGTTTCTCCGGAATACGCATTACGCCCGGCATGGCCTCGATGGCTTTGTAGTCATCGATCTCTTCTTCAACAAAAATCGGCAACACCAGATCGTTTAAGGTCAGTGTTGTCTCTTCAAAAAGCGCGCGCAGAGCCGGGGATTTGCGCAGACGACGGGGACGAGCAATTAAATCGTTCATGATATGCCTGACGAGTGTGAATCAAAGAGAGCCAGTGTACCCGAAATGCCCGTCGTCTGTTTTACTAAAGTTGTCGTTTAGCCCGCAGAATGCGGGGCGGGGTGGTCTGGCTTTATTTCCCTGTTTACATTTCATCGGCTGAAATAAGTTTACGCTCTATTTACGTAAGATAAATCTGTGCCAAAAATATATCCAACCCAGGTAACATCCTAACCTGGCGTGATTCTATTTTTATGTGCGCGGTGTTACTTATTTATTTTATCGCTTGTTTGCTTTTGTTTTATAACTCTCAATGATCTTTCACCTTTAATATGTTTTCTTTCGAATAAATTTAACTTATTGAAAATTATCTGTATTTTTATTATTTTTTATATTTCAAAAAGTATTTAACTTATTCTGTCTGTTTCCGGACATAATTGCTGGATTCATTGAACCATTTTGTTTGGAGGCTGCATAATTCGCCTCGCAATATATTTGCACTGTATTTACGGACAAACTTGCTTACGTCCCTGAGGAGGGATGACCCAATGCAAACATGGAAAAAGAAACTTGTTGTATCTCAACTTGCATTAGCCTGCACGCTGGCTATCGCTTCTCAGGCCAATGCAAAAGATATTTCTGGTAGCACTTACAACACCTTTGGTTACGATAATACCGCCACCTCGGCCTGGTATAACGGATATACCGACTGGAATTACTCTTCTGCGGCCCACGATGGCGATATCTATCCCGTCATCAATAAGTCGACCGTAAACGGCGTGATCTCAGCGTATTACCTGGATGATGGCGCGGGCGGTCGCGCCAATTCTCTGTCTATTTCCAACAGCACCATCAACGGGATGATCACCTCTGAGTGCATGACCACCGAGTGCGCGGGCGGGCTGAACGCCGACGGCACGACGCATCAGCAGTACGATCGTTTTGCGCTGACGGTGGACAACACCACCATCAACGACACCTATGAGCATTACGCTTACGAGGTGGTGAACGGCTCCACGACCACTACCCAATACTGGGATACTCACGCGCTGGGCAACGCCATTACCCTCGACGTGGAATCTGACATCGTTATCCAGAACAACTCCCGCATCGCCGGGATCACCCTGACTCAGGGTTATCACCAGCTGGATAACACCCCGTACGATTCTGTCACCGGCATCGAAGACAATAGCCATGTCTTCACCAACACCCTGCAGGTGAAGGATTCCGTTGTCACCTCCGGCGCCTATAGCGATCTGGGCACCAGCGGCTTTTATGGCCAGTCGGCTAAACCGAGCGATTACGGCGAAAGCTCAGCCACCGCCTCTGACGATGCGGCGCTGATTGTTAGCGCAAGCAGCGCGGATAACGCCATGCGCACCACGGCGAACTTCGATCACTCCACCCTGACCGGCGATGTGCTGTTCACCAGCACCTTCGACAATAACTTCTACCCGAATGGCGATCCGGCCACCGATACCACCGCTGACGGCGTCTACAACCCGACCACCAACGGCTGGGACGGAACTGACAAACTGGATCTGACCCTGACCAACGGCAGCAAGTGGGTCGGTGCGGCAGTCTCCAGCGTTGAGGCGATTGGGCCTGCTCAGATGTATGGCCTCGGCTACAGCAGCGTCGACTGGCGCAGCCTGGTGCCGAACAGCATCTGGCCAGAATCGACCTTCAACAGCAACGGTCACCTGGTGGGTAACCAGGTTTATCAGAGCGGGATCTTCAATGTCGCGCTGGATAACGGTTCCGAGTGGGATACCCGTAAGCAGTCCAATATCGATACCCTGACCGTCAACAACCGTTCGCAGGTGAACGTGGAGAGCTCCAGCCTGCTGGCTGACAGCATCACGCTGACTAACGCCTCAACCATGAATATCGGTGATTCCGGTGGTGTGGCAACCGACAGCCTGTACCTCGACAGTGCCAGCCGGACCACCCTGACTCAGGAAACGGCAGAGCTGTACGCTAACACCATTACCGTGGATAACCGTGCAGAGCTGGCGCTGGGTCTGGGCCAGGTCGACACCCACAAACTGGTGCTGACCGACGGCGGTGTGCTGAACGTTGCCAGCCGCGATTACGTGTTCAATTCCGATCTGAACAACGCCCGCTACGTCACCAACGATATCCACCAGGCAGAGTACGACTTCGGGACAATCGCCCTGAACTCGGATGGTCATCTGGCGGTGAACGGTGAAGTGTCCGGTAACTACAAAGTGCGTCTGGATAACGCAACCGGTGCAGGTTCCGTTGCCGATTATAAAAACAAAGAGATCGTCCGCATCTACGATAACAACGCGGATACGCAGGCCAGCTTCACCGCGGCTAACAAAGCCGATCTTGGGGCTTATACCTATCAGGCTCAGCAGCAGGGCGACACCGTGGTGCTGCATCAGGAGCGCCTGACCGATTACGCCAACATGGCGCTGAGCATTCCGTCTGCCAATACCAACATCTGGCATCTGCAGCAGGATGCACTGGCTAACCGTCTGACCAACAGCCGTCACGGCCTGACCGACAACGGTGGTGCATGGGTGAACGTCTTCGGCGGCAATTTCGACGGCGATAACGGCACTATCCACTACGATCAGGACGTCAGCGGCATCATGGTGGGTCTCGATACCCATATTGACGGCAACAACGCCGACTGGATCTTCGGTGCGGCAGCGGGCTTTGCCAAAGGGGATATGAACGATCGCAGCGGCCAGGTGGATCAGGACAGCCAGACCGCGATGCTGTACTCCGCGGCGCGCTTTGCTAACGATGTCTTCATCGACAGTTCCCTGAGCTACTCGCGCTTCAATAACGATCTCTCTGCCAACATGAGCACGGGTGAATACGTCGATGGCAACACCACGACCGACGCCTGGGGCTTTGGGCTGAAACTGGGCTACGACTGGAAACCGAACGATGCTGGTTACCTCACGCCGTATGCCGCAATTTCCGGCCTGTTCCAGTCTGGCGACGACTACCGCCTGAGCAACGATCTGCGCGTAGGCAGCCAGTCTTACGACAGCATGCGTTATGAAGCCGGTTTCGACGCGGGTTACACCATCGGTTACGGCGACGATCAGGCGCTGACGCCGTTCTTCAAGTTGGCCTGGGTGTATGACGATGCCGGTGAAGATGCCAAAGTTAACGGCGACAACATCGATAACGGTGTGAAAGGTTCCGCGGTTCGCGTGGGCCTGGGTACGCAGTTTAGCTTCACCAAAAACTTCAGTGCCTACACTGATGCCACATACCTCGGTGGTGGTGATGTTGATCAAAACTGGGGCGCCAACCTCGGTGTGAAATACACCTGGTAACACGCCTGATGCGGGGAGGCATGCCTCCCCGCTTTTTAGCGTAAGTTAAGGATGACTCGAGACCTGCATGAACCGGTATGCAAAACCCCTTTCTGAATTCTCCCGGCTCGAAAAGTGCCTCTTTGCGCACAGCACGCCGTTCAAACTGTCTGCCCAGCTTCCGGTGTTTGGGGAGCGCAATGAAGAGAATCACTGCGCCGTCGTGCTGCAGTCAGGATCGCTCAGTATTCACCGCCAGCAGGATGATTTGCTGGTCGAGATTGTCGCCGCGCCCTACATCTTCGGCATTAACGCCGGCATGATGGGCTGCAGCACAGAGTATCTGCTGGTGACGCAATCCCCCTGTTCGGGGTTCTACCTTCCCGCCGCCAGCGCCCGCCATCTGATCCAGCAGGCCGGTCTATGGTCTGATGCGTTCTGCTGGCTCTCCTGGCACCATCGGGTGATGGAGATCCGCGATAAGCAGCTGGTGGGCAATAACTCCTACAGCCAGATCCGCGCCACGCTGCTGGATATGGCCCAGTGGGATGAGTCGTTACGGATGCGGGTCGGGGTCATGAGCTACATTCAGCGTCGCACGCGCATTTCGCGTTCGGTGGTGGCTGAGGTGCTGGCGGCGTTACGGCAGGGGAACTACATTACGATGGACAGGGGCAAACTGGTTAGCGTCAACCGTTTGCCCGCTGAATATTAGTCTAAGGACGCGGGGATAGCCCGCGGCTTGTTCTCGCTCAGTTCGACCACCAGCTGGTTGACGCCGTCGCTCATATTGACGAAACGCGTGAGCGGCGAGCGCGTCACCACCACGAACACACCCACGTTAGACTGCGGGATCATCGCCATATAGGTGATAAATCCGCCGCCGCCGCCGGTTTTCTGGATGATACCCGGACGACCGTTTTTCGGTGCCATATAGACCCAGCCGAGGCCCAGCGCGTCCGCGCGGCCTGGCACATCCATGCCAATTACCCGCGTTAACTGACTGCGTTGATAAATCAGCGTCTGCATTCTGTCAGCCTGATTGCTGCGCGCGTAGAAATCAGACGTGAGGAACTGCTGCATCCAGCGCATCATGTCGCCCGGGGTGGAGTAAACCCCGCCGCTGCCCACTGCCGCCAGGGTGTTGTTACACGGGCTGGCCCCTTTCTCCGCCACCATCAGGCGCTTGCACTGATCGGGGGAGGGGGTAAAGGTGGTGTCTTTCATCCCCAGCGGACGGGCGATTTGCTCGTCGAACAGCTGGGCATAGGGTTTGCCCGCCGCGTTGCCCAGCGCATCGGCCAGCAGATCGAACGCGAGGTTTGAGTAGGCGGCCTGCGAACCCGGCGCCGATTTCAGGGTTGCCGTCGATAACCAGTTCCAGCGTTGATCCCGGGTCGGCCAGACAAACACCGGACGATGCGCGGCGCCGCCCGGCTGTTCGCGCGGCAGGGCGCTGGTGTGGGTGGCAAGGTTAACGAGCGTAATAGGCGCGCCCTGGTAAGTCGGCACCCGGGCACCCGGCGGGGCGTATTTGCTTAACGGATCGTTCAGCTTCACCACACCCTGATCGAGCAGCTTCACCAGCATCTCACTGGTCATCAATTTGGTCAGGGAGGCAATGCGGATGACCGAATCGAGCTGCGGATGGACATTGTTCCCCGGACGTGTTTCGCCAAAGCTGCGGAATACGCGCTGGTTGCCGTCAATCGCCACCAGGGCCATCCCCGTTGCGCCGCTGCCGTAAAAAATATGATTCGCATAGCGATCGACCACATCCGAAGCAAAGGCCGGATCGGCAATCGGCTGGGCAGGGGCAGCCTGCACGCAGGTGAGGGTGGCCGCATACAGCGCGGCGGAGAGTAACAGACTACGTTTCAACGAAAGCATCCATGAAGTGAATGAAAAAGTATGCGTATTTATACTACTAAACGGCGTATTGCAAAGGCCTGAACAGCATAACGATAGCGTGAAAAACGTAACCATGGGTAAATACAAACAATTTCGTTATTACCGATCTCATGTTTTGTGACATTACGCTTATGATACCCGTCAGGTTCATTTACTTTTCCGCGCAGGTGGCGGTTGACGGCGAACTAAAACCAGGCCGGCAGGTCTGATAATCCGTCGTCCACAGCAGTAGCGATAACTACAAGAAGGAAGCGTTATGTTTAAGTCGTTTTTTCCCAAACCGGGACCCTTTTTCCTTTCGGCCTTTATTTGGGCTCTGATCGCTGTCATTTTCTGGCAGGCCGGTGGCGGTGACGGGTTTGCGCGTCTGATCGGTGCCACGGGCGATGTGCCCATCAGCGCGGCGCGCTTCTGGTCGCCGGGCTATCTGCTCTTTTATGCCTATTACGCGTTCTGCGTCGGGGTATTTGCCCTGTTCTGGTTTATCTACTCGCCGCACCGCTGGCAGTACTGGTCGATTCTCGGCACCTCGCTGATTATCTTTGTTACCTGGTTTCTGGTGGAGGTCGGGGTGGCGGTCAACGCCTGGTATGCCCCCTTCTATGACCTGATCCAGACCGCGCTCAGCGCGCCGCATAAAGTCACCATCAACCAGTTTTATCACGAGGTGGGCGTGTTCCTCGGGATTGCGCTGATCGCCGTTGTTATTGGTGTAATGAATAACTTCTTTGTCAGCCACTACGTGTTCCGCTGGCGTACCGCGATGAACGAATACTATATGGCCCACTGGCAGCAGCTGCGCCATATCGAAGGTGCCGCCCAGCGTGTGCAGGAAGACACCATGCGCTTTGCTACCACGCTGGAGGACATGGGGGTCAGCTTTATCAACGCCATTATGACCCTGATCGCCTTCCTGCCGGTGCTGGTGATGCTGTCGGCCCACGTGCCGGATCTGCCGATTGTTGGTCATCTGCCGTACGGTCTGGTGATCGCCGCGATTGTCTGGTCGCTGATGGGTACCGGTCTGCTGGCGGTGGTGGGGATCAAACTTCCTGGTCTGGAGTTCAAAAACCAGCGCGTCGAGGCGGCCTACCGTAAAGAGCTGGTCTATGGCGAAGACGATGCCAGCCGCGCCTCGCCGCCGACGGTTCGCGAGCTGTTCGGCGCGGTGCGTCGCAACTATTTCCGCCTCTATTTCCATTACATGTATTTCAACATCGCCCGCATCCTTTATCTGCAGGTGGATAACGTTTTCGGCTTGTTCCTGCTGTTCCCGTCGATTGTGGCCGGTACTATCACCCTGGGTCTGATGACGCAAATCACCAACGTGTTTGGACAGGTACGCGGTTCGTTCCAGTATCTGATCAGTTCATGGACCACGCTGGTGGAGCTGATGTCCATCTATAAACGTCTGCGCAGTTTCGAACGTGAGCTGGATGGTCAGGATCTACAGGAAGTGACCCATACATTGAGTTAATACAGGGAGTCGTTATGTCTTTTACCGTACCGCGTGCGTTACCGCTGTCCTTGCTCGCTGCCTTTGTGCTGGCAGGCTGTGCCGAAAAAGGGGCCGCTCCGCTCAAAAAAGGTGAGAAGCCTGTGGATGTGGCCAGCGTAGTGCGACAAAAAATGCCTGCCACGGTGAAAGACCGGGACCAGTGGGCCTCGGCGCTGGCAAAAACCTTTGAGAGCCAGAAGATCGCCCCCACCGAGGAGAATATCTGCTCGGTGCTGGCGGTAGCGCAGCAGGAGTCGATGTACCAGTCCGATCCGGCGGTGCCGGGGCTGAATAAGATCGCCTGGAAAGAGATCGACCGCCGGGCGGAGAAGCTGCACGTCCCGGCGTTTCTGGTCCATACCGCGCTGAAAATCACCTCGCCGAACGGTAAAAGCTACAGCGAGCGGCTGGATACGGTGAAAACCGAGAAACAGCTCAGCGCCATCTTCGACGATATGATCGGTACGGTGCCGATGGGGCAGACCCTGTTTGGCTCCCTGAATCCGGTGCATACCGGCGGGCCGATGCAGGTGAGTATCGCCTTCGCAGAAAAGCATACCGACGGCTATCCGTGGAAAATCGAGAATACGGTGCGCCAGGAGGTTTTCTCCCTGCGCGGGGGCCTGTGGTTCGGCACTTACCATCTGCTGAACTATCCCGCCAGCTATGATGTGCCGCTCTACCGCTTTGCTGACTTTAACGCCGGCTGGTATGCCAGCCGCAATGCGGCCTTCCAGAGTGCCGTCAGCCGCGCCAGCGGGGTGAAGCTGGCGCTGGACGGGGATCTGATCGTCTACGGCAGCAGCGAGGCAGGCAAGACCGAGCTGGCGGTGCGCAAGCTGAAAGGTAAGCTGGGGATGAGCGACAGTGAGATTCACCAGCAGCTGGCGAAGGGCGACAGCCTAGCCTTTGAGAAAACCGAGCTTTATCAGCAGGTGTATAAACTGGCGGAGCAGAAGAGCGGCAAGAAGCTACCGAAGGCGATGCTGCCGGGGATACAGCTTGAGAGCCCGAAAATCACCCGTAATCTGACGACCGCCTGGTTTGCCCAGCGCGTTGACGATCGCCGGGCGAAGTGTATGGCGCTAAATTAACGATAGCGGCGCCAGCGCACCACCAGGGCAACGGCGCCCAATACCACCAGACCCACCAGGAACGGGATCAGCCCAAACACGGTGCCGACGCCCAGCCCAATCTCCACGCGGGGACGGACAGAGTCTTCGACCTGCATCAGGTGTTCATACACGCCAGGCGCATGCACAAGGATGTTCAGCAGCTGTGAGCCTGCCCAAAAGCAGAACAGCACAAACAGAGCGTATGCGATATTTCCTGCCGTGGAGGTCTTAGGTTGTCTGGTGCTGAAAATCGGCTTCGACATAGTAAAGTCTGCCATAACTACCTCCGCAATGTTCTGTCTGGCTAAATGCCTGTTGTACACGCTGAGTTTGACAGCTCATGGCAGATGTCAATATCGGAATGATGGTAATTTGGCCTGGGGAATTCTCCTGGATGTGCGATTTTTGCCATACATCACAGATTTTTTACTTAAGTGAAATTCACTCTCATTTCAGATTTTCCGCACAGGCCGCAGACCTGACGACAAAACTGTGCGAGGATAGATTTTTTCTTCTGGAGCGACCATGAAACTGCCTGCCAAAATCCGCCGTGACTGGCATTTTTACGCCTTTGCGATTGGGCTGATCTTTATTCTGAACGGAGTGGTGGGGCTGCTGGGCTTCGAGGCGAAGGGCTGGCAAACCTATGCGGTAGGGCTGGTGACCTGGGTGGTCAGTTTCTGGCTGGCGGGCTTTATCATTCGCCGTCGCCCGGAAGAGACGACGGCAGAGAACGTGGATTAACCGTTTACGGAAACCTGCAGCGCGCTGTCAGCAGCATGTCGCTCCAGCGCCAGTTCAATCAGGCGGGAGATCAGATCCGGATAGCTAAGACCGCTGGCCTGCCACAGTTTCGGATACATGCTGATGTTGGTAAAGCCGGGCAGGGTGTTGATTTCATTGATCACGACGCGGTTATCCGCCGTTAAGAAGACATCGACACGGGCCATGCCGCGACAGCCCAGCGCCTGATACGCCTCGATGGCAATGGCGCGGATCGCGTCGTTGACCTCAGCATCCAGCGCGGCGGGTACCACCACCTGCGCGCCCTGGTCGTCGATGTATTTGGTGTCGTAAGAGTAGAACTCGCTGTTCAGCACCACTTCGCCACAGGTGCTGGCCTGCGGAAAATCATTCCCCAGTACCGCGCACTCAATCTCACGACCTTTAATTCCCTGTTCCACCACCACTTTGTGATCGAAAGTGAAGGCCAGGCGCACCGCCTCGCTAAACTGCGCTTCGCTGTTCACTTTGCTGACGCCGACGGAGGAGCCCTGGTTCGCCGGTTTGACGAACAGCGGCAGGCCAAAGCGGGCGCTGAGATCGGCAAAGCTGTGCTGGTCGCGGTTGGCGCGCGTCAGGGTGACAAAAGGTGCCACGTTCAGCCCGGCATCGCGCAGCAGGCGCTTGGTGACGTCTTTATCCATGCAGGCGGCGGAGCCGAGCACGTCGGAGCCGACGAACGGAAGGTTGGCCATCCGCAGCATCCCCTGCAGGGAGCCGTCTTCGCCCAGCGTGCCGTGGACAATCGGGAAAATGACGTCGAGGTGCGAAAGCGTCTCTCCGGTGCTGGCATTGATCAACTGGCCCTGCTGCACGCCTGGCACGGCGGCAACGCTAATCTCGGACGGGTTCAGCGCGATATGCGCCGGATCGTCGGCGTTAAGCAGATAGCCCTGCTCGTCGTTAATGTGCCACTGACCCTGTTTATCGATCCCTAACAGCACCACCTCAAAGCGGCTCTTATCAATCGCGTTAACGATATTTTTGGCCGATTGCAGCGACACTTCGTGCTCGGCTGATTTTCCCCCAAAGACAATACCTACCCGCAACTTCGCCATCACTTCGCTCATCCACTCTGACTCAAAACCCTTACCCTATCACGATGCCCGGCGGAATTCGCCGCCTTCTGCCATAATGTTTTGGCACATTGTTTCAGGAGGGTGAGTGAAAGGGAAAAGCCTGATTATCTGTCTTGCAGTCATTGCGGCGGCCATCGCGGGCTACCGCTGGCTGCCGTCGTATTACAACCCCTTTACGCCGCTTTCCCTCGACGATCCCCCCGGTACCCTGACCCAGTTTAAGCTCAGACGCCTGACCCCTGAACATTGTGAAACCCTGCTGGCGCAGGCCAATGCGCGCCAGCTGATCCGCACCCAGACGGTGGCCGACAGCACGGGAGAGTGTCCGCTGAGTGATGTGGTGCAGGTGCGGAGTTTTGGCCGCGTCAGCCTCAGCAGCAGCTTTCTCGCCAGCTGCCCGCTGGCGCTCAGCTCGGCGCTGTTCGTCAACCAGCAGGCCCGGCCCCTGACCCAAACCATGATGGGCAGCAGCCTGTCGCGCATTGACCATTTCGGCAGCTTTGCCTGCCGGAATATCTACCATCGCCCCAATGCCCGGCGCAGCGAGCATGCCACCGCCGAGGCGCTGGATATCAGCGGTTTTACGCTGGAGAACGGACAGCGCATCTCCGTCCTGCGCGGCTGGAAAAACGCCACCACCGGGCCCTGGCTGCGCGCGCTGCTGGGGGCCAGCTGCGGCTACTTCGGTAACGCTCTCGGCCCGGACTATAACGCCGCCCACGCCAACCATTTTCATCTGGGGATGCGGGGTTTTGGTTACTGCCCGCAAAGCATAAATCACCAGACAAAAGGCGAAAATATGTGACATATTTCACAAATATGATGACTGGGAAGATAAAAAACCGAAGTCGCGGCAGGCGCATCTCTGATAACTTTCGGTGCAGCTTAACTTGCTAATCTGATAGCGAATTCACGCAAAATGAAGACCCTGTCCGCCTATGGAATCCTGGAAAGTTAACCTCATTTCGGTCTGGTTCGGTTGTTTTTTCACCGGCCTCGCTATTAGCCAGATTTTACCCTTTTTGCCGCTATACGTGTCCCAGCTTGGGGTCTCGTCCCACGAGGCATTGTCGATGTGGTCGGGACTGACCTTCAGCGTCACCTTTCTGGTCTCCGCCATCGTCTCGCCCATGTGGGGCAGCCTTGCCGACCGCAAAGGGCGCAAGCTGATGCTGCTGCGCGCCTCGCTGGGGATGGCGATTGCAATCCTGCTCCAGGCCTTTGCCACCAACGTCTGGCAGCTGTTCCTGCTGCGTGCGCTGATGGGGCTGACCTCCGGCTATATTCCGAATGCCATGGCGCTGGTGGCCTCGCAGGTGCCCCGGGAGCGCAGCGGCTGGGCCATCAGTACGCTGTCGACGGCGCAGATCAGCGGCGTGATTGGCGGCCCGCTGATGGGCGGCTTTCTGGCTGACCACGTGGGCCTGCGCGCGGTATTCCTCATCACCGCCGTCCTGCTGGTGATCAGCTTTCTGGTGACGCTGTTTCTGATTAAAGAGGGGGGCCGGCCGACGACCAGCAAGGCGGAGCGGCTGAGCGGCAAGGCGGTCTTTGCCTCGTTACCCTATCCCTGGCTGATGATCAGCCTGTTTATCACCACCATGGTGATCCAGCTCTGCAATGGTTCTGTGGGGCCGATCCTCGCGCTCTTTATTCAGTCGATGGCGCCAGAGAGCACGAATATTGCCTTTCTCAGCGGGATGATTGCCGCCGTGCCGGGGATCTCAGCGCTGATGTCTGCTCCGCGTCTGGGCAAGCTGGGAGATCGCATCGGCACCGGCCGCATTCTGATGGCGACCCTAATCGTGGCGGTGGTGCTCTTTTTCGCCATGTCCTTTGTCACCACGCCTTTCCAGCTCGGGGTGCTGCGCTTCCTGCTGGGCTTTGCCGATGGGGCTATGCTGCCTGCGGTGCAAACGCTGCTGATAAAATACTCCAGCGATCGGGTGACCGGGCGGATCTTCGGCTATAACCAGTCGTTTATGTATCTGGGGAACGTCGCCGGCCCGCTGATGGGGGCGGCGGTCTCAGCGATGGCCGGATTCCGCTGGGTATTTGCCGCCACCGCGGTGGTGGTGTTGCTGAATATTATCCAGCTGGCCTGGGCCATGCGGCGTCGACGCCAGCAGGAGGCCCGGACGCGGGCGATTAAGCGGTTGTAGCGCCACTGTATAATATATTTTAGCCGGACTGACCTTATCTTTAATTTGAAATGGCGGTCCTGCTTTTATTTTGCGTGGTCACGAGAATTTAAATTTAATTTAAGGCACCTCTTTCCTTGCGCTCAGCCACATTATTTAATCAGTAGTGCGTTGTTTGGCTAAAAATAGTACTTTTAACTACTTTGCAAGCCTCAGGCATAATGATAACGTCGGAAAAAATCTCATAAGGAAATAGCGCTGTGAAAAACCTCATTGCTGAGTTGTTGCTGAAGCTTGCCCAAAAGGAAGAAGAGTCAAAAGAGCTGGTAGCCCAGGTCGAAGCCTTAGAAATTGTCGTGACTGCGCTGTTACGACAGATGGCGAAAAGTGACCAGCAGGCGCTGATTGATAGCGTGGAAGGCGCGCTGGATGAGGCCCGACCAGACGCGCCAGTGTCTGAGCAGGACAGCGAGATGCTGCAACAATACGTAAAAAAGCTGTTACGGCACCCGCGCAGCTGAACGTTCATCTGACGTAATTCCCTGTCATAGAACCGTCACATCGGTTGCCTATAGTCGCTCTGTTTTATTTTTTTATGTATTTCTACATGGAGAAAATAAGTGAAACAGAGCGCACTTTATATAGCATTACTTCCCCTGTTAGTTACCCCCACCATTTATGCTGAAACTGTGGCACCGACCACGGTTCTGGATAATCGTGCCGCCCATGGCGATATCACCCAGCCTGGCGGGGCCCGCCGTCTGACAGAAGATCAGACCGCCGCAATACGTGCATCGCTGAATGACAAGCCAGCTAAAAATATTATTCTGCTGATTGGCGACGGGATGGGCGACTCCGAAATAACCGCAGCACGAAATTATGCCGAAGGCGCGGGCGGCTTTTTTAAAGGTATCGATGCTTTACCGTTGACCGGGCAATATACCCACTATGCGCTGGATAAAAAGTCCGGCAAGCCCGATTACGTCACCGACTCTGCCGCCTCTGCAACGGCGTGGACCACCGGCGTGAAAACCTACAACGGTGCGCTGGGCGTGGATATCCACGAAAAAGATCATCAGACCATCCTCGAAATGGCGAAAGCAGCGGGGCTGGCCACCGGCAACGTCTCGACCGCCGAACTGCAGGATGCTACCCCGGCGGCGCTGGTCGCCCATGTGACCTCCCGTAAATGCTACGGCCCGTCCGTCACCAGTGAAAAGTGCGCCAGCAACGCGCTGGAAAAAGGCGGGAAAGGCTCCATTACCGAACAGCTGCTGAACGCCCGCGCCGACGTTACCCTCGGCGGTGGGGCGAAAACCTTCGCAGAAACCGCCACCACCGGCGAGTGGCAGGGCAAAACCCTGCGCGAGCAGGCCCTGGCGCGCGGCTATCAGCTGGTGAGCGATGCTTCGACGCTTGCCGCCATTACCGATGCGGGCCAGGATAAGCCGCTACTGGGGCTGTTTGCGGAAGGCAATATGCCGGTACGCTGGGAAGGGCCGAAAGCCAGCTATCATGGCAACCTCGACAAGCCGCCCGTCACCTGTACCCCTAATCCGCAGCGTAATGACAGCGTGCCGACCTTAGCGGCGATGACCGACAAAGCCATCTCCCTGCTGAGCAAAAACGAAAAAGGCTTCTTCCTGCAGGTTGAAGGCGCCTCGATCGACAAACAGGATCATGCCGCGAACCCGTGCGGGCAGATTGGCGAAACCGTCGATCTGGATGAGGCCGTGCAGAAGGCGCTGGCATTTGCGAAGCAGGACGGCAACACGCTGGTAATTGTGACCGCGGATCATGCCCACTCCAGCCAGATCGTCGCGCCGGATACCAAAGCACCGGGTCTGACGCAGGCGCTGACCACCAAAGACGGTGCGGTGATGGCGATGAGCTACGGCAACGCGGAAGGGGAGTCGATGGAGCATACCGGCAGCCAGCTGCGCGTTGCGGCCTACGGTCCGCATGCCGCTAACGTGGTGGGCCTGACGGATCAGACCGATCTGTTCTACACCATGAAAGCCGCGTTAGGTCTGAAATAACCTCCCTGCCCGGCAGGAAAAAACGCCTGCCGGGTGGTTTTTTCAGCAGCACGAACCAGACTTACTGTGATCATCCACAGAAGGAAAGTGCTATGAAAATCACACTGCTGGTTACGTTGCTCTTCGGTCTTTTTTCTCTTACCCCGGTGGGAGCGCAGGATAAACAGCCGACCCCGCAGCAGCAACGCATGACCACCTGCAATCAACAGGCCACCGCTCAGGCCCTGAAGGGCGATTCCCGCAAGACCTATATGAGCGACTGCCTGAAAAACGCCTCCTCTAAACCTGCCGAAAAAAGCCTGAATCCGCAGCAACAGAAGATGCGCGAATGCAACGCGCAGGCGACCCAGCAATCGCTCAAAGGTGACGACCGGAACAAGTTTATGAGCGCCTGTCTGAAGAAAAACGGCTAGTTCAAACGGGTGAGCGAGCGCGGCGGCTCACCCGAAATATCATACTTAGCCTTAAGTAAGCCTTTCTATAATTTGGGAAAATGCTTGTGAGTGTTCCCAAAAACCATGAATGATGAAAACTTTTACAGCAAAGTCTTTGCCCGGGAAGGAATTAGTCAGGCGCGTTCAGCGGATGAGCATCATCGCTCGGGTATCCGCCTGGCGCGTCGGCTACGTTTACCGCGCGCGGTAGGTCTGGCGATCCTCTTTTTCCCGATTGCCAGCGTGCTGGTGGCGCAACCGGTCAACGGCGTCTGGTGGCTGCTGCTGGTTGGCTGGGCGTTCGTCTGGCCCCATCTGGCCTGGCAATTAGCCGCGCGTTCGACCAATCCCTGGAACAGCGAGATGTTTAACCTCAGAGCCGACGCCATTATGGCCGGGGTCTGGATCGGGGTGATGGGGATTAACGCCATGCCCAGCGCGGCGCTGATCATGATGATTAGCATGAACCTGATCGGCGTGGGTGGCATCCGGCTGTACGGCCCCGGAGTGATGATGACCGGCCTGACGGCACTGATCTCCCTGCAACTGACGCGCGTGACGCCGGACTATGTCAGTACGCCGCTGGAGATCTGGCTCGCGCTGCCGGTGATCGTCTTTTACCCGATGCTGTTTGCCTGGGTGAGTTTCCATACCACCAGTCGGCTGGTGGAACATAAACGTCGGCTGGAGCTGATGAGCACCCTCGACGGCATGACGGGCGTCTTTAACCGTCGCCACTGGGAAGTTTTGCTGCGCACGGAATATGAAAACTGCCGCCGCTACCACCGTAGCGCCACGCTTCTGCTGATCGATATCGATCACTTCAAGAGCATTAACGACAGCTGGGGCCACGACGTGGGCGATCAGGCGATCGTCGCCGTCACCCGGCAATTGCAGCTCACGCTACGCGCCAGCGATATTATTGGCCGTTTCGGCGGGGATGAGTTCGCGGTGATCATGAGCGGTACGACGGCAGAAAGCGCCATTGCGGCGATGTCGCGGGTGCACGAGCGGCTGGCAGATTTACATCTGCCGGGATCGCCCCAGGTAAAGATCTCCATCAGCGTCGGGGTAGCGCCGCTCACGACGTCGATGGTGCATTATCAGGAGTGGCTTAAAGCGGCGGATATCGCGCTCTACAAAGCGAAAAATGCCGGACGTAACCGCACCGAAGTGGCGGCCTGACGTCCGGCAGTCGATCAGGATTTACTCAGCAGCTCTGATTTTTCCATGCACTTATTCATGGCTTCAATGACGGCGGCACGGAAGCCGCGCTCTTCCAGCACCCGCACCGCTTCGATGGTGGTGCCGCCCGGGGAACAGACCATATCTTTCAGCTCGCCCGGATGCTTACCGGTTTCGAGCACCATTTTGGCTGAGCCCATCACCGCCTGCGCGGCAAATTTATAGGCCTGCGCGCGCGGCATCCCGCCGAGAACGGCCGCATCGGCCATCGCTTCGATAAACATAAACACATAGGCGGGCGCAGAACCGCTCACCCCGACTACCGGGTGGATCATCGCCTCGGCAATCACTTCGGCTTCCCCGAAGCAGCGGAAAATGTTAATGACATCGGCCACCTCTTCGGCAGTCACCAGCGCGTTAGGGGTGATGGAGGTCATGCCCGCATTGACCAGCGACGGGGTGTTAGGCATGGCGCGGACGATTTTACGGTCGTGGCCCAGCGCGCGCGCCAGCTGATCGAGGGTGACGCCTGCGGCGATGGAGACCACCAGCGTATCTTTATTCAGGCTGGAGGTGATGTCGCTCAGGACTTTCACCATCATGTTCGGCTTCACCGCGCCGAAGACGATATCGGCCACCTGCGCCACTTCCTGGGCGCTTTGCGCGGCGTTGATCCCGTACTGGTCGTGCAGGGCGGCGACTTTGTCCGGCGACGGCGTATAGACCCAAATCTGGCCGGGCAGCACCTGACCGCTGGCAATCAGACCGCCGAGAATGGCTTTGCCCATATTACCGCAGCCGATAAAACCGATTTTCTTCTCCATCACGTCTCCCTCTTAAACTTTGTTATGATTGTGGAACTTTAGCCTATCAGGTTTTATTACGCAGCATTATATGCCGGAGAGAGAAGATGGCGATTTGGGTGGATGCCGATGCGTGTCCAAATGTCATTAAAGAGATCCTGTTTCGTGCCGCCGAGCGCGTCCAGATGCCAATGACGCTGGTGGCGAATCAGAACCTGCGCGTGCCGCCGTCCCGTTTTATTCGCACCCTGCGCGTGCCGGCCGGTTTTGACGTGGCCGATAACGAAATCGTGCGCCTGTGCAGCGCTGACGACCTGGTGATCACCGCCGATATCCCGCTAGCGGCAGAGGTGCTGGAGAAAGGGGCCGCGGCGCTGAACCCGCGCGGGGAGCGTTACTCCCCGGCCACCATCCGCGAAAAGCTGACGATGCGCGATTTTATGGATACCCTGCGCGCCAGCGGCGTCCAGACCGGCGGGCCAGACAGTTTATCCCCACGCGACAGGCAACTGTTTGCCGCAGAACTCGATAAATGGCTGCTGGAAGTGAAGCGCCGCCAGGGTTAATCATCACTGTGACATATGATTAGGCCATTATTACCCCGTTCCGGGGTTGTCAACGGCGGGTGGGTTCAGGTAAGGTGAGCGCACCATTCAGTGCCATTATTTCTTTACAGAATCTCCCCTTAAGTATCCGGGGTTGACTGGAATGTCATTTTAATACCACATCTGATGTAATAATATTTTTACAATTAACTTATGTACTAGTTTAATGGTATCATTGCACGCTTTTCGACTTTATCTACCGCATGTGCGCGGCCTCAAAGGGAACTCCTGGTTATGACCCAGCCTATTTTTTTAATTGGCCCCCGCGGCTGTGGAAAAACAACCGTCGGTTTGGAACTGGCTCGTCTGTGTCAGAGCGAATTTGTCGATACCGATCACTGGTTGCAGACCCACGCCGGTCAGAGCATTGCCGAGATCGTTGAGCAGGAAGGCTGGGAGAGTTTCCGCGCCCGCGAGACGGCCACCCTCGAGGCGGTGACGGCAGGTGCCGGCATCATTGCCACCGGCGGCGGCATTATTCTGTCGGCGTATAATCGGCAGTTTATGCGCGAAAAGGGAATGGTGATTTACCTTTGCGCGCCGGTGCCGGTGCTGGTCGAACGCCTTGAAGCCTTCCCGGAAGAGGGCCAGCGTCCGACCCTGACCGGCAAGCCCATCAGCGAAGAGGTGAGCGCCGTGCTGGCAGAGCGCGACGCCCTCTATCGCGAAGCCGCTCACCACGTGGTGGATGCTTCGCTGCCACCGGCTCAGGTGGTGCAAAACATCGTAACCGCACTGCATCTGGCATGCGCCAGCTAACTGATGTCTATACTGATAGTTCAGCCATTAAAAAAAGGATGAACTATGCCAACCAGACCTCCCTATCCGCGTGAAGCCCGTATTGTTGCCGTTGAAAAAGGCGCGACGGGCCAGACTGTCACCTGGTATCAGCTGCGTGCCGACCACCCGAAACCCGATTCGCTGATCAGCGAGCACGAAACGGAGCTGGAAGCGCAGGACGCCAAAAAGCGTTACGAAGACCCCGATAAGGCCTGATAAAAATCTGAAACCGGGAAAAACCGAACGCTTATCACACTATTTAAAAAGCGCTAACGTTCAACGGAGGGTAATGTACAGGTTTTACAGACACATCCTGTCAGGCTCGCGGATCTTTACATTCCGGCACGTTAATCTGCTGCTACGCTTTTCAGCACTTTTTCTGAACAGCGCACTGTACAGCGAAGCGAGCCTGTCTCTGTGTCACAGTCACGTTAGTGGTAGTAAAGAAAGGCGAGAATAATGAAAGCGACGTTGGCGATCCTCACCATTGGGGTAGTCCCGGTAAGCGAAGTACTCCCGCTCTTAACGGAGCATATCTCTGAACAACAGATCACGCACCACAGCCTGCTCGGTACGCTGAGCAGGGAAGAGGTCATGGAAGACTACGCCCCCGAACCGGGTGACGCGCTGCTGCCAACCCTGCTCAGCGACGGTGAGGTGGGCCACGTCTCGCTGCCCAAGATCGAACGTGCCCTGCAGGGCGTGATCGAAGTCCTCGATAACCGGGATTATGAGGTGATCCTGTTGATGAGCACGGCGCCCGTCACTGGCCTTGTGGCCCGCAAGGCGATCCTGCTGGAACCGATGCGGATCATCCCGCCGCTGGTGGGATCGATTGTCGACAGCCATCAGGTAGGGGTGATCGTGCCTATGTCTGAACTGCTGGCGAATCAGTCGCACAAGTGGCGCGGGCTGGTCAAAACGCCGCTGCTCTCCGTGGCGAATCCGTTCTGGGACAGCGAAGCGAAATTGATCGACGCCGGGCGCGATCTGCTGGAGCGCGGCGCGGACGTTTTAATGCTCGATTGCCTCGGTTTTCATCAACGCCACCGCGATTTACTGCAAAAAGCCCTGGATGTACCGGTGCTACTGTCAAACGTGCTGGTTGCCCGTCTGGCCTCGGAATTGCTGGTCTGATGATTTTGCGTGACAGCCATGGAGTGTCACCCCTATATTGGATTCACATCCAACGACAATAAGGACCAGTCCATGCTTCAGAGTAATGAATACTTTTCCGGTAAAGTGAAGTCCATTGGTTTTACCAGCAGCATTACTGGCCGTGCCAGTGTTGGCGTGATGGCGGAAGGGGAGTATGCCTTCGGTACCGCACAGCCTGAAGAGATGACCGTCGTCAGCGGTTCACTGAAAGTGTTATTGCCGGGGGAAACCGAGTGGAAGGTCTATAACCCGGGCGATGTTTTCAACGTACCAGGCCACAGCGAATTCCATCTGCAGGTAGCTGAACCTGCGTCCTATCTGTGTCGTTATCTGTAAAATAAAAGAGCCGGGTTAACCCGGCTCCTGTTTCTGGCATAAAGCCTGGCATGAAGCATTAACGCTGCGCTTCGCCGCCTAACCCTTCTACTACGCTCTGAATCAACGCCGCCAGCTCACCCGTCATCAGAATGAAGTCAGCATCAAAACGCTGGGCATAGTCGTCCCGGTCGATATCGTCGTTCTGATCGCGCAGCTCATCGGAGAACTTCAGGCGCTTGATCGAGCCATCGTCACACATCATGAACTGAATACGCTGCTGCCAGTCGAGCGCTAGCTTGGTCACCAGCTTGCCGGCTTCGATGTGTACTGCGATCTCGTCGCTGACCAGCTCCTGCTTCTTGGCGCGGATCACGCCACCGTCTTCGAGGATCGCTTTCAGCTCGGCTTCGTCCAGCAGCTGGAAGCCCTGCGGAACGTTATTGGCGCGCACCCACTCGGTGAGGGTCAGCTCAATCGGGTTTTCCATCGTCAGCGGCACCACCGGCAGCGAACCGAGGCTTTTACGCAGCAACGCCAGGGTATCTTCCGCTTTTTTGGCGCTGGCGCAGTCGACCATAATCAGGCCGTTAACCGTGTCGATCCACATCATTGTCTGGCTGAAGCGGCTAAAGGCGCGCGGCAGCAACGAGTGCAGAACTTCATCTTTCAGCGAATCTTTTTCGGTTTTTTTCAGCTTACGGCCCTGTTCGGCTTCCAGCTTGAAAATTTTGGCTTCCAGCGCCTGTTTCACCACCGGCGTTGGCAGGATCTTCTCTTCCTTACGCGCGCAGATAATGATTTGACCATTGGTAGTGTGGGTCAGCGCATCGCTCTGTGATCCCATAGGCGGAACCCATCCGGTTTTCGCCATGTCCTGGCTGCCACACGGGGTAAATGCGTAAAGGTCTAACTGTTTTTCCATCTCGTCGGCGCGCAGCTCGATATCGCGGCTGAGACGGTAAACCATCAAATTTTTGAACCACAGCATGATAATTTCCACGGTCTTGTCGTTTAATTCAGCGGGCATGATAGCGAATTGTCGCATCGCTTGCATTGCTAATCGGGTAGTGGGCTTCTACTCTGTTGATAATCAAAAAAATGAGGAACGTCCTGTGCGAATTGGTATTGATCTCGGCGGCACCAAAACAGAAGTCATTGCCCTTGGCGAGCAAGGGGAACAGCTGTTCCGCCATCGCCTGCCGACCCCGCGCGATGACTACCGGCAGACCATCGAAACCATCGCCAGCCTGGTGGAGATGGCCGAAAAGGCCACCGGCCAGACGGGCACGGTGGGCATGGGCATTCCGGGTTCGATTTCGCCCTATACCGGGGTGGTGAAAAATGCGAACTCCACCTGGCTTAACGGCCAGCCCTTCGACCGCGATTTAAGCCAGCGCCTGAACCGCGAAGTGCGGCTGGCGAACGACGCCAACTGCCTGGCGGTGTCGGAGGCGATCGACGGCGCGGCGGCGGGCGCGCAGACGGTATTTGCGGTGATCATCGGGACCGGCTGCGGGGCCGGGGTGGCCTTTAATGGCCGCGCTCATATCGGCGGCAACGGCACCGCAGGCGAGTGGGGACACAACCCGCTGCCGTGGATGGATGAGGACGAGCTGAAGTACCGCGCCGAAGTGCCGTGCTACTGCGGAAAACAGGGCTGTATCGAGACCTTTATCTCCGGCACCGGCTTTGCTACCGATTACCGCCGTCTGAGCGGGCATCCGCTGAAAGGCAACGAGATCATGCGCCTGGTGGAAGAGCAGGACGCCGTCGCGGAGCTGGCCTTCAGCCGCTATGAAATGCGGCTGGCCAAATCGCTGGCGCACGTGGTGAATATTCTCGACCCGGATGTGATCGTGCTGGGCGGCGGAATGAGCAACGTGGATCGTCTGTATACCACCGTTCCGCAGCTGGTGAAGCAGTGGGTGTTTGGCGGCGAATGCGAAACCCCGATCCGCAAAGCGGTGCACGGTGACTCCAGCGGCGTGCGCGGCGCGGCCTGGCTGTGGCCACACTGATACATCCACTGGTGCGGTCTGATGCCCTCACCCTAACCCTCTCCCACGGGGAGAGGGAATTGATCCCCCCTCTCCCTTGAGGGAGAGGGCCGGGGTGAGGGGGGACAGACCGCACCAGGATAGCCTCACTCTACGGCAAACACCTTATCCAGCCTGCTGTACCCCAGCCCGTTAATCTTCTTCACTTTGATCTGCACCGGTATGCGCTCTTTCATCGCCTCGACGTGGCTGATCACACCAATGGTTTTGCCGCTGGCGTTCAGCGCATCCAGCGCATCCAGGGCGGTATCCAGCGTTTCGCTGTCCAGGGTGCCGAAGCCCTCATCGAGGAACAGCGAGTCAATCTGCGTTTTATGGCTCACCAGGTCAGAGAGCGCCAGCGCCAGCGCCAGGCTCACGAGGAAGCTTTCGCCGCCGGAGAGGGTACGGGTATCGCGCACGGCGTCCGCCTGCCAGGTGTCCACCACCTCCAGCTCCAGCGCGTCGCTGACCTTACGTTGCAGGAGGTAGCGGCCGTGAAGGCGAGTCAGTTGCTGATTGGCAAGCCACACCAGGTTGTCGAGGGTTAAGCCCTGGGCAAACTTACGGAAGCGATCCCCCTCTTTAGAACCGATCAGCGCGTTGAGATAACCCCAGTCATCCGCCAGCCGGGCCGCAGCCGCAATTTCCTGCATCAGCGCCTGCTGATGCAGGCGGTTATCGCTGTCCTGCCTGAGCTGCTGGCGGATCTCCCCCTGGCGGGTGGTGTTTTCACGCAGCTGCTGCGCGAGCTGCTGGAGCTGCGCCTGTAAAAGCTGCACGTCGGCCGTCAGGTTATCCGGACGCTGTTCCAGATGCGCGTTCATCCGCTGGCCAGCCTGCTGAAGCAGCGCCGTGGCCTGCTGGATCTGGTTCTCAAGGCTCTGCTTCAGCTGCTCCAGGCGGTGAAGGGTCGCGTCATCCAGCAGGGCCGCGAGAAACGCCTCGCGATCGCTAAAGACGCTGGCGGCCAGCGCGGCGGCAAACTGCGTCTGGGCCTGCTGCAGGCGTTCGCTTTCCAGCCTGAACTGCTGTTGCAGGGTGGCAAGCTGGCTGTGCAGCGAGACGCATTCGGTATGAATGTCGCGCCAGTTCTCCGGGATAACGCTTTCTGCTTCAGTCGACGCCGTCGCCGGAAGGGTCTCCAGCAGCGGCGTCAGGGCAGCCATGCGTTCCCGCAGGGCGCTGTGCTGAGACTGCTGCGCCTGCCAGTGCTGCGACTCTTTTTCACGTTCAGCAAGCCAGACCTGCTCTGCGCCGTCATCTGGCATCGTCAGCGACAGTTCCTGGAGGGATGTCTCCATGGCGACGCGCGTGGCTGCCAGCTGCTGGTGATAGCCTTGCTCCTGAGCTTCCTCTTCGTTCAGCTGGTTTTGCAGCGTCAGGCGCTGGCTAAGCTGGTAGAGCTGCTGTTCGTACTGCTCCTGCTGGTTCAGCCAGGGGGCAATATCATCCTGAATATTCAGCGTCACCGTCAGGGAGGCGCAAACCTGCTGCCACTCTTCGGTGAGCGACTGGGCGTCCCGGGCCAGCGTTTGCGCTTCGTCTGTTTCGCGCTGCAGTTGGGTGGTGAGGGCATTCACCTGGCCCAGCACCAGCAGACCTTCCTCCTTGAGGGCGGCGACCTCTTTTTCCATCGCGTCCCGGCGGCGCTGGTTCTCCGTGAGCGCTAAGGCCTGGTACTGCGCGATCGCCGGATGTTCGGTAGATCCGCAAAGCAGGCAGGGTTTCCCGGCCTCCAGTTCGGCCCGATAGCTCTCCAGCTTCTTGATCTTCTCTTCCTGCTCACACAACACTTTCAGATCGAGATAGTGCTGGTTTTTCTCTTTGTACTGCTGGCGGCGCAGCGTCAGCGTGTCGTTGAGTTTTGCCAGCTCGATCTGCGCCTTTTGCACGCTCTCATTATTCTGGCTGAGTCGCTTTTGCAGGGGCTGATAGCGGGCATGCAGGGTGGTCAGACGCTGGCGCGCCGCGCGGGCCTGGGTTTGCAGCGCCATTTCGGCGGCCGCTTGTTCTGCCGTGAGCGTCAGGGTGTTTTCCGGCAGGCCCGCCAGCTTCTGGCGTAATTCCGTGATACGCCGGTGCAGCGTCGCGAGCTGCGTTTTATCGCGATTCAGCTGGGTGAAATGCGCACGCCAGCCTGCCATCTCCTGACCCCACTGTCGGAAGCGCTCATGGTCGGCCAGCCACGTTGTCAGGGTGGTGAATTCCGTCTGCAATTGATCCTGTACGCGCAGCGCCCCGTTGCGGATCCGCGCGCGCAGCGCCTCGCTGGACTGTAAGCGAGTATTCACATCCAGCATCTGCTGTTCCGTTTGCGCCAGGCGGGCGATCTGCTCCTGCTGCCGCTCCCACTGCGGGCGCAGGAGGGCGGCGGGCTGGGCCAGATGCAGCTTTTCCAGCTCGGGGGTAGCGTCGGTCAGAGCCTGCTGCGCCTGCTGCTGCGCGGCCATCGACCGCTGCTGTTCGCGCACCAGCTCATCGTGGCGGGTCAGCCAGTGAAACTCTTTCTGCTGTGCTTCCTGTTGAGCCAGCAGCTGTTGTTCTTCGTCAGTAAGTACCTGCAAACCTTGCTGAAGTTGCTGTTGCTGCTCGTCGCTGAGTAACACCACGCCGGCGGCCTGAGCTTCACGTCTCTCCAGCTCGCTGCGCGCCGCTTTGTGTTTTTCAAATACCATCGCCGAGATCTGACCGTAAATTTCGGTCCCGGTCAGCTCCTCCAGCAGCTCAGCGCGCTCTTTCGGCCGGGCATTGAGGAAGGCGGCAAATTGCCCCTGGGAGAGCAGCATCGAGCGGGTGAAGCGGTCATAGTCCAGCCCGGTCAGCGAGGCAACAAGCTCCAGTTTATCTTTTACTTTATCCGCGAGGATTTTGCCGTCTTCACACTGGGCCAGTTCCACGCGCGGTACCTGCAGGTTGCCGTCCGGCTGATTGCGCGCCCGGTTCTGGCTCCAGAAAGCGCGATAGGCGACCCCTTTCACTTCAAACTCCACCTCCGCCAGACACTCGGCGGTGTCGCGGGTCATCAGATCGTTCTGCGATTGCGAGACGGTGTTGAGGCGCGGCGTCTCGTGGTAGAGCGCCAGGCAGATGGCATCCAGCAGGGTGGTTTTCCCGGCGCCGGTAGGGCCGGTGATGGCAAACAGGCCGTTGCTAAGGAAGGGCTCGGCGGTGAAGTCAATTTTCCATTCACCCTTGAGCGAGTTGAGGTTTTTCAGACGCAGGCTGAGAATTTTCATGCGTTATCCTCCTCATTATCAAGAGCATGCAGCGCATGGCTGAACAGCTCGTTTAACCGGGCCCGCCGGGCATCGTCGAGGTTCTCCTGCGCCAGGCGGCGCTCAAACACCTCTTCCACCCGCAGCTCGCTGAGGGTTTCACGCAGGCTGTTGGCGAGGAGCTTCTCGCGCAGCTCGCGGCTGCGCCGCACCAGCAGTACCTCCACCGGCAGATCTTCCGTCAGGTGCTGAATTTTACGCTGCATGTCGTGCAGGTACTCCTCGGTGGCAATTTCGATATCCAGCCAGACGGGGGGCGTCTGCTCCACGCCGCGCCACTGCTCCAACTGGGCGGCGATGGCTGCCAGATCGCCCTTCAGCACCGCCAGCGGTTGGGTGATGGGCACCTCCAGCGAGTCGACGGCGCTGAGCTTACCCTCGTCAAAACTCACCAGATGCACGCATTTGCTTTTGCCGGTTTCATCAAAGCTGAGGGGGATAGGGGAGCCGCAGTAGCGAATATGGTCGCAGCCGCCAATCTTCTGTGCGCGGTGGATATGGCCCAGCGCAATGTAGTCGGCCGCCGGAAAATGCTGTGCCGGGAAGGCGTCCAGGGTCCCGATATAGATGTCACGCACCGCGTCACTTTTACTGGCACCGACGGTGGTAAGGTGCCCGGTGGCGATAATCGGCAGGACGCTGTCGCCGCGAAGCTGGCAGGCGGCAGTATACTGATCGGCATAATAGTGGGTGATGGCCTCTAACAGCTGCTGCTGTTTCTCGATCCCCGAAAGGCCCGCCTGGCTTTTCATCACGTCGCGAGGGCGTAAGAACGGGATCGGGCAGAGCACCGCGCCGGGCGTCCCGTCGCGTTTGCGCAGAATTTGCGGCCCGTGACCGGCGCTGGCGACCACGGTGGTGTTAAGAAACGCCAGAATTTCACGGGATTCATTCAGCGTGGCCACGGAATCATGGTTGCCGGCCACAATCACCAGATGGCAACCGGTCTTCTGCAGGTTCACCACGAAACGGTTATATAGCTCTCGCGCATAGCTGGGTGGCGATCCGGTGTCGAAGATGTCCCCGGCCACGAGGATGGCGTCGACCTGGTGGGATTGTGCCATCTCAAGCAGCCAGTTGAGGAACGCTTCATGTTCGGCGGCGCGGCTTTTACTGTAGAAGTTCTGTCCCAGATGCCAGTCCGAGGTGTGAAGTATGCGCATAACAGATCCGTGGCAAAAAAAAGTAAGCGGGATTATAAACATTCAGGGGAAGGAAGATAACCGCTACAATCAGGGCGGCCAGAAAACAACGGCTTGCCTTTATTGGTGGGCAGGTTTTTCATAAATCTGTCATAAATCTGACGCATAATGACGCCGTATTACAAACATGTAACCTAAATAAGACAGGGCTAAGTATGGCGAGACGTATTCTGGTCGTAGAAGATGAAGCACCCATTCGTGAAATGGTCTGTTTCGTGCTCGAACAAAATGGCTTTCAACCGGTAGAAGCCGAAGATTACGACAGCGCAGTAAATCAGCTCAACGAACCCTGGCCCGATCTGATCCTGCTCGACTGGATGTTGCCCGGCGGCTCTGGTCTGCAATTCATCAAACATATCAAACGTGAAGCTTTAACCCGCGATATCCCGGTGATGATGTTGACTGCCCGTGGCGAAGAAGAAGATCGCGTTCGCGGCCTGGAGACCGGCGCGGATGATTACATCACCAAACCTTTCTCCCCGAAAGAGCTGGTGGCGCGTATCAAGGCGGTCATGCGCCGTATTTCACCGATGGCGGTCGAAGAGGTGATTGAGATGCAGGGCCTGAGCCTGGATCCCACCTCGCACCGCGTCATGACCGGTGAAAATCCCCTCGATATGGGGCCGACAGAATTCAAACTGCTGCACTTCTTTATGACCCACCCGGAACGCGTATATAGCCGCGAGCAGCTGCTTAATAATGTCTGGGGCACAAACGTCTATGTTGAAGACCGGACGGTGGATGTTCATATTCGTCGTTTGCGTAAGGCGCTGGAAACCAGCGGTCACGATCGTATGGTACAGACCGTCCGCGGCACGGGTTATCGTTTCTCCACCCGTTTCTGAACAATCACAGGAGTGTGACGCGTGCTGGAACGTCTGTCATGGAAAAGGCTCTGTTTTGAACTGGTACTTTGCTGTATTCCGGCCCTGATCCTCGGGGCTGTTTTCGGTTATTTACCCTGGTTTTTGCTGGCGGCAATCACCGGATTGCTGATCTGGCACTTCTGGAATCTGCTCCGCCTGTCATGGTGGCTGTGGGTAGACAGAAGTATGACCCCTCCGCCGGGAAGCGGTAGCTGGGAACCTCTGCTGTATGGCCTGCACCAGATGCAGATGCGTAATAAAAAGCGCCGACGCGAGCTGGGCAATCTGATCAAGCGCTTTCGCAGCGGCGCGGAATCCCTGCCGGATGCGGTGGTGCTCACCACCGAAGAAGGGGCAATGTTCTGGTGTAACGGACTGGCGCAACAGCTGCTGGGCCTGCGCTGGCCAGACGATAATGGACAGAACATCCTCAACCTGCTGCGTTACCCCGAGTTTGCCCAGTATCTGAAAAAACGCGATTTTACCCGCCCGCATAATCTGGTGATGAACAACGGTCGTCATCTGGAGATCCGCGTGATGTCCTACAGCGACAAGCAGTGGCTGATGGTGGCGCGCGACGTGACGCAAATGCACCAGCTGGAAGGGGCGCGGCGCAACTTCTTCGCCAACGTCAGCCATGAATTACGCACCCCACTGACGGTGTTGCAGGGCTATCTGGAGATGATGCAGGAGCAGACTCTGGAGGGGGCACCGCGGGAAAAAGCGCTGCAGACCATGCGCGAGCAGACGCAACGGATGGAAGGGCTGGTCAAGCAGTTGCTGACCCTTTCCCGTATTGAGGCCGCACCAACCCTGGCGCTCAATGAAACTATCGATGTGCCGATGATGTTGCGGATGCTAGAGCGAGAGGCGCAAACCCTAAGCCAGCAGCAGCATCAGCTCACCTTCGAGGTGGATAACACTCTCAAAGTGCGCGGCAGTACCGATGAAATGCGCAGCGCCATCTCCAACCTGGTCTATAACGCGGTGAATCACACGCCGGCAGGCACACACATCACCGTGCGCTGGCAGCATGTGCCTACGGGGGCGGAGTTCAGCGTCGAGGATGACGGCCCTGGCATTGGCCCGGAGCATATTCCTCGTCTGACCGAGCGTTTTTATCGGGTGGATAAAGCCCGTTCCCGCCAGACGGGCGGCAGTGGGCTGGGGCTGGCTATCGTTAAACATGCCATCAATCACCACGACAGCCGTCTCGATATTGTCAGCACGCCGGGCAAAAGCACGCGTTTCAGCTTCGTGATCCCGGAACGTTTGATTGCCAGTAACAGCGCCTGACGCCCCGACTGTAATCAGATATTGCCATAGGCCAGCGTAAGCTGGCCTGTTTGCTTTGCAGTCAACCGAAGCGCGAATAAATTTTATACGCCTGATGCTTTTTTGTTCGCATGATTAGCCATGGGTTTTTCTTATAAATGGTGTAATGTTCCAGGTGTTAACTTCAACCTGGCATATTGTTCTGGTTTTGCGATCCCATATTGCCTTTAAACGTTATAAGCGTTTAAATTGCCGTCCTGATATTGTCGGACAGACTGTATTTGCGTGGTAAATCGAAAAATTATTCCTGACCACGGCAGCAGGGAAGCATTTCCCGCTGAAATTGCACATTTTTTCCGCTGTTTTATTCCGCATGGGATAGCGAAAAATTCAACGTTTTCAACACCACATCCACAGGCAGTAAGGTTTTATGACCCATCAACTGAAATCGCGCGATATCATCGCACTGGGCTTTATGACATTTGCGCTGTTCGTTGGCGCAGGCAACATCATCTTCCCACCCATGGTTGGCCTGCAGGCAGGTGAACACGTCTGGACTGCAGCGATCGGCTTTCTGATCACCGCTGTGGGCCTGCCGGTATTGACCGTCGTGGCGCTGGCGAAAGTCGGCGGCGGCGTCGATAGCCTCAGCGCGCCGATTGGCAAAGTGGCTGGCGTGATGCTGGCCGTGGTCTGCTATCTGGCGATCGGTCCGCTGTTCGCGACCCCTCGCACCGCGACCGTCTCCTTCGAAGTGGGGATCGCCCCGCTGACCGGTGACGGCCCGCTGCCGCTGTTTATCTACAGCCTGGTCTACTTCGCTATCGTGATCCTGGTGTCGCTCTATCCTGGCAAGCTGCTGGATACCGTGGGCAACTTCCTGGCCCCGATGAAGATTCTGGCGCTGCTGGTACTGGCGATTGCGGCAATTATCTGGCCTGCAGGCCCGCTGAGTTCGGCCACTGAAGCGTATCAAAACGCAGCCTTCTCTAACGGTTTTGTGAATGGTTACCTGACCATGGATACGCTGGGTGCGATGGCGTTCGGTATCGTGATCGTTAACGCTGCGCGTTCCCGTGGCGTGACCGAAGCGCGTCTGCTGACCCGTTACACCGTCTGGGCTGGCCTGATGGCGGGCGCGGGTCTGGCACTGCTCTATCTGGCGTTGTTCCGTCTGGGTTCCGACAGCAGCGTGCTGGTTGACCAGGGCGCGAACGGTGCGGCCATTCTGCATGCCTACGTGCAGCATACCTTTGGCGGCGCGGGCAGCACGATGCTGGCTATCCTGATCTTCCTGGCCTGTCTGGTGACTGCGGTTGGCCTGACCTGTGCCTGTGCGGAGTTCTTTGCGCAGTACGTTCCGCTCTCTTATCGTACGCTGGTGTTTATCCTTGGCGGCTTCTCGATGGCGGTGTCGAACCTGGGACTGAGCCACCTTATTCAGGTCTCCATTCCGGTGCTGACCACCATCTACCCGCCGTGCATCGTGCTGGTGGTGTTGAGCTTCACCCGCGGCTGGTGGAATAATTCCACACGAATTATCGCCCCGGCCATGTTTATCAGCCTGCTTTTTGGTATGCTTGACGGGATTAAGGCATCGGCAATCAGCGCCATGCTGCCCGCCTGGACACAGCGTCTGCCGCTGTCTGAACAAGGTCTGGCCTGGCTGATGCCTACCGTTGTTGCACTGGTACTGGCTATTATCTGGGATCGTGCTGCAGGGCGCCAGGTTACATCGAACGCGCACTAATC